>Ga0315275_10000796_pt1 | contig 26469 bp, 21 predicted proteins | sample YL17G03_0_MG_FD_205557 | JGI IMG/M metagenome (GOLD analysis project Ga0315275, IMG submission 205557) | Sediment microbial communities from Yellowstone Lake, YNP, Wyoming, USA - YL17G03_0 | ecosystem: Environmental > Aquatic > Freshwater > Lake > Sediment | place: USA: Wyoming | collected...
TTGGCGATGAGCGCGTGCAGAGCGGGGAATGTGGCCCCGAGCACGGTCTCCCATTCCTGATCTGCTGCTGAGGACTGTATCATGGCCGATTCGACATCGCTCACATCGGTCATCTTCTCGGCGCCTCCGACTACGACTATGTCATGGAGGCCGGATGCGACTGCCATGAAACCCTGCCTGAGCGCAAGGCCCCCGGAAGCGCCTGCGGCCTCGACCCTCGTAGCGGGTATATGGTCCCTCGCGAGGCCAGTGTAATCGGCTATCAGGGCACCTATGTGCTCCTGCTCGATGAATCTCCCAGCGGACATGTTGCCCACATAGAGAGCGTCTATCCTGTCCGCAGAGATGTTCGCGTCAGCGACCGCAGCGAGACCTGCTTGGATGCCTATGTCCCTGAAGGACTCGTCCCAGAGCTCGCCGAACTCGGTGGCCCCGATGCCTATGACTGCGACTCGTCTCATCTTCACTCACTCCCCAGGATGATCTTGCCCCTGAACTTCGCGTAGGTCGCGTAGTCGAGGAACTTCAGGTTGTCGTTAAGCTCCTTGACCGTCGGTGCTCTCGAGCGCTGGAAGTGCTCGATCTCGTCTGTGACCTTGATGTCGAAGGCGTCAGAGCCCGCACCGGAACCGTACGCGACTGCGCATATCCGGTCGCCCGGTTTGGCCTCGTCTAGAATGGCGGCTAGTCCCAGAGGAACAGCGCCTGAGTAGGTGTTGCCTATCATGGGCGCCAGTAGTCCGGTCATGACCTGTGGATCAGTAAATCCCAACTGCTTCGCGACCCTGGTCGGGAACTTGCCGTTCGGCTGGTGGAAGACGGCATATGTGTAATCCTTTGCGGTCGTCCCGGTTCTTTCCATGAGTCCTTTGGCGCCGCTCACGACATGCTTGAAGTACGCCGGCTCGCCGGTGAACCTGCCGCCATGCCTCGGATACATCTGGCCCTCTCGCCTCCAGAAGTCGGGTGTGTCGGTGGTGTACGAGTATGTGTGCTCGAGCGTCGCGATCATCTTCTCAGAACCTATCAGGAATGCCGCGCCGCCAGCGGACGCGGAGTACTCTAGCGCGTCCCCGGGCGCTCCCTGGGAAGTGTCAGCGCCAATGGCCACCCCGTACTTCACCATGCCCGAGCCGACGAGGCCCATACATGCCTGGATGGCAGCGGTCCCTGCCTTGCACGCGAACTCGAAGTCCGCGACGGTCAGATGCGGCGCAGCGTCTATCGCCTCGGCGACGATCGTCCCCGTCGGCTTGACAGCGTACGGGTGCGACTCGGAACCAACATAGATAGCTCCGATGTCCTGCGGATTCACGCTGCACCTCTTCATCATGTTCCTGGCCGCCTCGACCGAGATGGTTATCGTGTCCTCGTCAGGCGACGGGACCGACTTGCAGCTTATCATCAGGCCCTTGCTCATGGACTTCCCATCGACGCCCCAGACCTTCCCGATCTCCTCGGGCGTTATCCTGTAGCGCGGGATGTACGCTCCGTAACTAACGATTCCGACTTTCATGCGGATGTCCCCTTCAGGTCAGCCCAGCGAGTGGAGATCCTCGACGAGTTCGCTCACTGCGAGCTGAGTCCTAATCAACGGTATGCCTTCGAGCTCCGCCAAGCGTATGGCGAGCTCGTCCACCTGCTCAGGTTTCTGGTAGACGACCATGGCTGGCTTGAGCGGGTGCGCCCGTATGGCTATCATGGGCGACCGGCCGAACCGGACGCCGGTGAACACGAGCGCCCTCTGGCTACTCCAGCCGTAGATCTTGAGATAATCGAACGAGCTAAGAGATGTGATGGCCCTGACACTGTCTATTACAGTGTAGCCGTGGATGTGCTTGTCCAAGGATATTGCAGGCGTGAGGTTCTCGCCTTCGATCTTTTTGACGAGGTCGGATGCGAGGACTTCGACGGCGAACTCCTTTATGGAGATAATGGAGTCGGTCTTGGCGGCGAGCGAATACTGCTTGATAATGCTCCCGCCGGTCTTCTCGTCTATGTCGAGCAATCCGTCCACGATCTTCCTGACGGTCACGATTCCGGGAGATTTCCTCCTCCCCGCTTCGTAGTCGCTTATTACAGAAGGAGAGACGCCAAGGTGCTTCGAAAGTTCCTGTTGAGAAATGTTGAACTGTTCTCTCCACTTTCGGATGGTCTTGCCGGGCTCGTCGGAAAGGCAAATCTCGCCTGCGATCTTCTCTCGGACCTGGTCCCGCATGAGCGTAGGAGAAGATTGTCGATATATAAATTTGTCGTACATGATTATCGACAAAAGACGATTACATCTGGCTCGCCTTGATTCGGGCTTCCTGTGATATGATTTCACATTGAAAGCATGAGTCGTTGATCTCCGTAATCGAGTGCTCCCGAGAGGAATGAGTGACACATTTGCGGATGCGTTTGCGACCAGGTTAGGATTAATAAGGATGCCCTTCTATCCCCAACAGTCCTGACTTCATGGGGTAGTGGTCTAGCTTGGTATGATCCGTGGTTCGGGACCACGTGACCGTCGGTTCAAATCCGGCCTACCCCACTCTTGTCTTGCTATGTTTTTCGCCTAGGAAGAACCCATAAGAGGACAAGGACAAGCTCCTGTTCGAGAATCGTGATCAGCAGGTTGACCCTGTGGTTGGGCGCGACATCTCATATGACTACCGAGAACACAGAATATGCCCGGACCGTGGCAGGTCCGACTCTCTAGCTCACTGCGATTCTCCTTGGTTGACTACCGATGTCACTGGCGATGAAGATTCTACGACATTTGTTGAAAGAGACGGCTTCCAGAAAGCAACAAATACCCAGAAGTTGATGCCGTGGTGCTCTAATTCAACCTTGAGCATACAATGACTGGGGGAACTGAGACAATAGATCTATGAGTTTGGCATCTGCCAGCTCTATCGACTGCAATCCTTTCCGAGACATTGTCTCGACTCCCCACCAACTAGTGATTCGCAACGGTTGAATATTCGGTCCTTGGGCGACAGAATGAAGGTGGAAGTGTGTGGAAAAGGAATCAAATGAATGGAAGAGGGCTTGTTGCTGGCGTGAGCGTTTTCGTCTTTCTCATGTTCATGCTCACGTCTGTACCTGTGAACGCAGCGGCGGGATCCGGCTGGGAGACCGCGACTCTGATTGAGACAGACAACCAGGGAAGTGCCTATAATCCGAGGGTTGGCGTGGATGCTGCCGGAAATGTCATTGCTGTGTGGCAACAGTACTTCACCGTTGGACTGAACACGTACGTGGGGATCTGGGCCAATAGATATGTGGTGGGCTTTGGCTGGGGAGATGCAAAATGGATCGCGGGCACATATAATGTTGGCGACGGAAGTGCATACATAGATCTTGCAGTTAGCTCAAACGGTTCTGCTATGGCTGTCTGGACTGACGGAGGGAATGTTCTCTCTAGTTTGTATCAGCCGAATAGTGGTTGGCGCCAATGGGGGTATGTCGAGAATCTGGCGTCATGGTGCAGAGCGCCGCACGTGGCAATGGATGATGAGGGCAATGCAGTGTTTGTGTGGAAGGCGGGCGCTTCGTCGGTAGCAGCTATGACCGATGTCTACGCTAATTGGGCGTTTGGTGGTGTTGTTGACCCGACGCAAAGAGTGGTCATCGATAATGCTGCCTCGGTGACAACTGTCTATGCCGATCCTTCCGATGTTGTTGTCGCAGTGGGAGACCTAAGAAATGCAACCGTTGTCTGGTCTCAATGGAGCACCGTCACCCCCAGCGGCGAGTATAACATGTATGCAAATCGATACCATAATGGCATTTGGGAAGGCCAAGCGACTGTCGAATACCAAGACGGTGTCGCGAGGTACCCGGATGTCGCTATGGACAAGAGCAACAACGCGATAGCTGTATGGTGCCAAGAGGTGGCGGGCAACATCAACATCTATTCGAACGTATATCGTACGAGTGCTGCGGCGTGGTACACTGAGTCTCAGGGGGTTGATCTGCTTGAGAACGAGAACCCTGGAGCTGCATCGCACCCGAGAGTTGCGATGGATGCTGGCGGCAACGCGATCACTGTATGGGATCAGGTTCGAGGAGCGGTCCGCAACGTAAGGGCAAATCAATATGTGAAAGACGCGCGTTGGGACGCGGCTAATGCGATCGACATCAATAGCTATGCCACTGATTCATTCAATCCCGATGTGGCGATGGACGCTGCTGGAGACGTGGTCGTCGTGTGGTCCCAAGTGCTGGCGGGAACATCAGTATACGACGCTTGGGAAAGGGTCTTTAGGGTCGGCGTTGGATGGACTGCTTCTGATTATCTCGAAGACCTTCGCGTTGTCGGCGTACAATCCCCCAGGGTCGCAATGAACGCAGGTGGATATGGGATGGCTGTGTGGTATGACACCGACGGATTCCGTTGGAACATATATGCCAATCGAGTCGTCCTTCCCGACCTGATAGCTCCGAGCTTGTCATTGACGAGCCCGACAAACGGCCTCGTAACCACCATACCTGTCGTGACCGTCGCGGGGACCGTTGAGGCAAATGTCATGCTCGTTGTCAACGGCATCTCTGTAGGTACATCTGCGGGAGCGTTCTCCGTGAACATGGCCCTCCAGGCGGGAGATAACACCATCACTGTCAGGGCAACTGATGCGGGAGGCAACTCTGCAACCGAGACCCGGACCGTCAGATTCAATGATCCGATACCTACTCTGCAGGCCCAGGTTGCGCAGATCGTGTCAGATCTCGCCACCGTTTGGAGCAAACTGAACTACACAAATGCGACGGTTGGAACCGTCTGGGACCAGCTGAATACCACGCAGACAAGCTTGACTGCACTACAAGCCCAGGTGAGTGCCCTGAGAAGTCAGCTGACTACTGCGTATGCAGGGCTGAACTCAACTCAGACACAGGTCACCACAGCGTTGAGTGACATCGACGCGCTGCAAGCTCTGTTGGATGCCTTGGGGGACCAGTTGGACGCGACCAGGACCGCCTTGAACACGACCCAGAATGACCTGAGCGGTGTTCAGGACGACTTGGAGACCACCCAGGGTGATGTGAATGGCAAGGCGGAATCCTCCTCACCGATGATGTGGGCCGTCATAGCCATCTTAGTCTCCGTGGTCGCAGCAGTCGCGCTGAACTTGGTCTTGAAGAAGAAGACCTGAGGTAGCAACAGTCGCAGAGCAATCCGGAGGGACGCTTTCCCTCCAAAACCTTTCTTTTTTCGTTTTCTTCTTTTGACGCTAGGTGATCCGTTTGCGTTCGCTCAACATAGGAGAAGCATTTACCCATTTTCAAGAGAGGCCATTTGGAGGGCCTTTGACATGAGAAGATACAAGGACATTCCCCTTTGGAAAGATGTCAGCTCGAAGCATTGGACTGACTGGAAATGGCAAGTGAGGAACAGGATAACCGACGCAGATACGCTCGCTCAGGTGGCCAATCTCACTCAGAAGGAGCGGGCGGAGATTGCTCGATCACCTCATGTCTACTGCAATAGGCGCACTTGATTCAGCCCTCAAAGACCCGAATCGCTATTGCATCCTCGCAATGAAGGGAAGGAAGATTTCTGGCATAGCTCTAGGACAAATCCTGGGTGGAGTCCGTCGCATAGATTGGCTTGCTGTCGCCCCGGAATGTCATCGTCAGGGCATAGGCAAGGAACTCATGACTGCCGTCGAGACGAAATGCGCAGGAGAGGCTGTCACAAGATGACTGTGCATAGATGACACATTCCACAGTCACATACCCGCACTTAGTCTCTATCTGAAGTGGGGCATGACTCCCGAGACTTGTCTGAAACAGCATTTGTGGGGTGGCGACTACATTGTAATGAGCAAGTGGCTTGAGAAGAAGAAGTGAAAGAGTTGGGAGCGTCCTCCGAGGACTCAATTCGCCAAATCAGCTTCCGGGCCAGTATACCTCGGAACAGAGTCGGCCTACCCCACTCCTCACGTCCACGTGATAAAGGAGTCTCGTTAGTCAAAATCTCGATTCCCTGCATGTCCAACAGTACGTTGATAACGGACTTGTCTTATTCGAGGTGACGACGGCAGACGCGGGATCCGCCCGAAAACATCAGAACACTAGGCGAGCTGATCCCTCTTTCGAGTTCGAATGAGGTTCAGATATGGCAACTGGGAAGATGCAGTTCCGCAACTTCGGCAGAATAGACTGGAAGGTCTCTCCTTTGGGCTTCGGCTGCATGCGTCTGCCTACCTTGGACGGAAAACCCCTGAGCGGCAAAATAGACGAACGAGAATCGATCAGGATGATCCGTCACGCAATCGACCAGGGCGTCAACTACATCGACACTGCATATCCTTATCATGAGGGCAGGAGCGAGATCGTCCTCGGCAAGGCGCTCAAGGACGGATACCGAGAGAGGGTGAGGGTGGCGACCAAGTCACCCATCTGGCTTGTCAAGAGACAGAAGGATTTCGACACTTACCTGAACACGCAGCTCAGACGGCTGAAGACGGATCACATCGACTTCTACCTACTCCACGGCCTGAGCAAGAAGAGATGGCGCGAAACCGTCCTCAAACACAACCTGCTGAAGAGGGCGGAGAACGCTATGCACGATGGGAAGATAGGTCACCTGGGGTTCTCGTTCCATGACGATTACGCTGCTTTCAAGGAGATAGTCGACGGCTATGATGGATGGGACTTCTGCCAGATTCAGTACAACTACATGGATATCAAGAGGCAGGCGGGCACGAAAGGGCTAAGGTATGCCGCATCCAATGGCCTTGCCGTCGTCGTGATGGAGCCCCTACTTGGAGGAAGACTCGCAAATCCTCCCCCCAAGATCAGGAAGATGTTCGATAGACACGACGACAAGCAGTCTCCCGCGGACCTCGCACTCCAATGGATCTGGAACCAGACCGAGGTGTCCGTCATCCTGAGCGGCATGAGCACGATGCAACAGGTGAAGCAGAACATCAGGTCGGCCAGTTCGTCGGGCATAGGTTCCATGGACAAGAGTGAGCTGAGGTTCGTCGACCGGCTCCGGTCGAGGTACAAGGAGGAGACGCCGATCTCGTGCACGAAGTGCGGATACTGCATGCCCTGCCCGAACGGAGTGGACATACCAGGCAACTTCGAACTGTACAACGATGGATACATCCATGATGATGCGGAGAGCTCTCGAAGGACATACAAGAGGTTCATGGGGAAGAAGCAGAGGGCGGGCGCGTGCAAACAATGCGGGAAATGCGAGAAGAAGTGCCCGCAGAAGCTCCCGATAATGACGCTGATGCCAGAGGTGCACTCGGTCCTCGGGGAGGGTATGCCCTTCTAAAAGACCATCCCACTTAGTTTGGATCGCATATAGCGAATTCCGGATGCGGAATCTCCGCGAATCCTCAAATCGAGAAGCAAACAATTTATGAGCGGATGCGCTTCACGCCACCGAGCAGGTGTAATCTAGCTGGTTAGGATTTTGGCCTTCCAACTACTCCAAGAACAGAAAGATAAAATTGGAGAGGGACGAAAGCCAACGGCCCGGGTTCAAATCCCGGCACCTGCACTTTCGTTCCGTCAGGTTTCAGTTCAGCCCTACTCGCAATCTCTTGCTTGTCGGTCTAAGCCTCGTCCTCGTTCTCTCCGAGCACAGGGTTGTGTGCGAGAGCGTACAATTCGTCGAACTGTTTCGATTCAGCCAGCGCTAGTTGCTGGTTGAAGCAGTGTGGATGGAATCCGACAACCTGCGAGTGTGCGAAGTTGTCGAAGTCGTCTTCGATTTCAGTCTTCAGTTCTGGCTGCTTGTTCTTCCTCAGTCGTACCATCTCAAACACCTATCCTGCGATTTCCGCGTACTCACTTGCCTCAGGCGCTACTTCGATGTCGGTCTGCAAGCTCCGATCTATCTCAGACAGATCATTCAGGAGCTGTGAGATGTCCGTAACATCTTCTCCAAGACTCGACATCTCGTTCACGAGATCCTCGAGATCCTGAAGCGTGTGTGTCTTCGCCCACTCTATCGCATAGGCGTTTCGGACCGCTGCCTGCACCGCATCCCTGTGCTTCATTGCATCCCATCCTAAAGCGTTTGTCTGACGATTTGTCAGCTGAATTGCCGTATGTCGCTGACAAGTATTTATACATTCTTGAAATGACGCAATCTTCGGGCCAGAATGGTTGGATTCGGGATCCAGCCTCTTCATAGAAATCTCTACGAGATTTCTGTGCTGGATTCAAACATGGGCTGCAGGTCTCGCGAAAACACACTAAATCACCCGTCGGACGCGAGAACGCATTTTCCAAATGCTGTCCCTAGCGAGCCAAGCGACATGCTGGAAACCATTTTATCGAGCCATGCATATTAAGTCGCAATCAGCCAGGTGGAAGTGTTTGGGCTTACTTGACACGCTCTTGAACAAGGAGAAGAAGCTCCTGGAGAAGTCTAGGAAAGAACTGGCAAGAGTGGACTCCCTCGAAAAGAGCGGCAGGTCGAATGAGGCCTTGGCCGAGCTGGAGAAGACCAGCGCGATGCTGAAGGAGAACATGATCTTCATCGGAAAGATGAGAATTGACTTTTCGCTCGTGTTCTCAGATCTGGGAAAGAAGTTCCTGGGATTCGACAAGGCGCAGATGGCCCAGGATGCGGCCAAAGTCTCCCTCCAGCTGGACCCGAAGAACTCATTCGCGATGGTTGTCGACGGACGTTCAGCTATCAGACTAGGCAATGTGAAGGAAGCGCTAATCACGCTGTCGAGCGCAGTCGCCGTCTTCTCGAAATCCGAGGACCTCTGGTCTGCGCTCGGGGACGCCCAGGAGTCCTCGGGAGACATCAGCAGCTCAATCGAGAGTTACAAGCGCGCTATCGACATCAACCCTCACGTCATAGAATATTACGACAAGATACTCGCGCACATGCCCCAAGACACCGACATGATAAAGAGGAAGGGGACAGCGCTCACGAAGCTGCAGCGATATGACGACTCCGTGAGAACCTTCCAAGCAGGGCTCGCCATCGGCCCAAAAGACAAGGATCTCTGGATCGGCGTCGCGACGGCTCTGAACTATGCTGGCAAGAGCGACGAAGCCATCGAGGCGCTGAACAAGGCGCTGAAGCTGGACCCGGACGACGCTTACTGTCATGACAACCTGGGCAGGATCCTACATAGACTGGGAAGGCGCGAGGAGGCGCTCGCTAGTTTCTCAAGGGCGGCGGAGTTGGACCAGGGCAACAAGATCGTGTGGAACGAGCTCGGGGTCGTCCAGGAGGAACTGAAGCAGTACGATGCGGCGCTCGAATCGTTCGACCGCGCGCTCACGATCGACCCAAAGGATGTCAACGTACTCAACAACAAGAAGATGACATTGCTGAAGGCAGGGAGATATCCAGATCTCATCATGACTTGCGACAAGATACTCCTCCTGAACCCGCAGGATCACGCCACTCTGCTCGACAAGGCCCGCGCGCTGTTCGCCATGGACAAGATAGGCGAGGCACTCACATTCGCCGACGCATCGCTCGTCCTGGCACCAAAGTCAAAGGACGCCATGAACCTCAAGAAAGAGTGCCTGATCAGGTTGGGGAGGCACGAGGACGTAGTCGTCTGGTGCAACAAGATACTGGTGGTGGACCCGAACGACTATGTCGCCACGCACGATAAGGGCGTCGCGCAGATGAAGGCCGGCAGGCCCCAGGAAGCCGTGAAGACACTTGAAAGGGGGCTGAAGGCCGTGCCCACGCATTTGCCGATGCTCGAGAGCCTGAAGGAGGCGTACAAGCAGCTTCAGAAGGACGATCTCGTGGTCCTGACTTGCGACAGGATCGTGGCAGTGGACCAGAACAACAAGGCCGCGTACTTCGACAAGGCGGTCGCGCTAGACAGGGCGGAGAAATACGACGAAAGTCAGATCGCTTATCGGCTTGCGCTCAAGCACGACCCCACCAATCCAGATGTGTTCTACAACATCGCTGCCCTATTCCTAAGGATCGGCAAACCGCGGGAGGCGGTCGACTACGCGAAGCAGGGCCTTATCGTCGCGCCGGGATCGCACTTCCTCTGGCGCATAAGGGGAGATGCGAGCTACCAATCCAAAGAATACGAGGATGCTGTTGCCTCATACGGAAAGGCAGTTGAGCTGGACCCGAGCGACAAGAAATCGTACATGACCATGGGTCGAGCATTGGTCGAGCTCAAGAGGTACGAGCAGGGACTGGTGGCGTTCGAACACGCGGCCAAGCTGGATCCGAAGGACGCGGACGCGTGGTACCAGAAGTGTGTCGCGCTCGAATGGCTGGACCGCGACCATGACGCCCTGTCATCCATCACCGAGGCCGTGCGCCTGAACGCCGCAGTTCCAGAGTACATGATGAAGCAGGGCGCACTGCTGACCAAACTCGGCAAGCCAGATGACGCGCTGAACGCGTACGACGAAGCAATCAAGATTTCGCCGAGAAACCTACATGTCCTCAATGCGAAGAAGGACCTCCTCAAATCCCTTAAGCGGAACGAGGAGGTCGTCGCCGTCTGCAACGAGATCCTCATGCTCGCACCCAAGGACAGAGACGCGCTTGTTGACAAAGGCAGCGCCTCGCTGTTCCTGAAGAAGCCCAACGAAGCGCTCGTGTGCTTCAACAAAGCGCTCGATCACCATGCAGACGATCTTGATGTCCTCGAGCTGAAGAAGCTGGCGCTCATCTCTATGGATGACCCCGACAGCGTCGTTTCGGTCACGGATCACATTCTAAGGTTGAGTCCAAAGAACAAGAACGCGCACTCGGACCGCGCAGCGGCACTGGAGAAGCTAGATCGGATGGACGAGGCGCTCAAGAGCTACGAGCACGCACTCAGTCTGGACCAGAAGGATATCTTCCTCTGGAACAGGAAGGGGTTGCTGCTGCTGAGTGCGGGGAACCCTGCACAAGCTGCCGAGGCTTTCGAAATAGCCATCAAGCTCGATTCCAACCAGCCCTTCGTGCTCAACAACAAGGGCAGGGCCTATCTCGAGCTCCGAAGGTTCGAGGAGTCCCTTGCGGACTTCAAGAAGGCGATCAAGATACTCCCCAATGTGGCGGAATTCCACATGAACCAGGGGCGGGCGCTTGCTAGCCTCGGGAGGTTCGATGATAGCATCGGATCCTTCAACGAGGCCAGGAGACTTGCGCCAAAGGATGTGGCGACGCTGAAGTACATGGGCATGGCGCTCCTGAAGCTGAACAGGACCTCCGAGGCCCTGGGGGCTTTCGACGAGTCCATAAGGCTTGGATCGAACGATAAGGACATGTGGAAGAGCAGGGCGAAGGCGTTCGAGGCCACGGGCAACAAGGAGGAGGCAGTCAAATCGTACATGAAGGCGCTCGAGACCGACCAGGGAGACCAGGCCGCATGGTACAGGCTCGGGTTGCTTCACCTGGAGATTGGGAGGTTCTCGGACGCGAACGCGTGCTTCGACAAGGCGTTGGACATTGAGAGCTCCAACCCCAAGATATGGATGAGCAAAGGCTTCGCGATGGAGAAGCAGGGGCTGTTCGAGGAGGCTGTCAGTTCGTACGACCGTGCGATCGGACTCGACTCCAACGACAAGGAGGCTTGGAAGAGCAAGGGACAGGTCCTGCTGGCCCTTGGTCGCGCGGAGCCGGCGTTCAGATGCTTCGACCACGCGCTCAGCATCGACCCGTACTTCGAGGTCGCAGCCGAGGGCAGGAAGCAGGCGGAGGAGGACATCCGCAAGAACAAGATCGAGGATTATTCGAGGTCGGTGCTTGAGTTCGAGTACGCGCACGGAAGGCCGGTCACTAAGGAGGAGGCCTTCAAGGTCTGCGGGATACCGTACGCCTTCCTCAGCGACGTCATGGAGTTTCTGAGCGGCAAGGCTGAGATAAGCCTTACCGGCGTATCGAAGGAGGAGTTCGACCGGTACGAACGGATGTCCAGAGAGGTCCTCGTGAACACATTGGAGAAGAGGGACCTGGCCGCCCACGGCATCAGATTGTGCGACATCACCGTGAGCTTCCCGGACCTCAGGATCTCGAGCGCGAAGAAGGTACTGAGCTACATCCAAGCGGTGGAGGAGCACCAGTTCAGCACGAAGGTCTCCGACCCTCAAACGGAGGACCTGCTCAGGCAGGCACTCGACCTGCCGAACGACCAGAAGAACGTGCTTGGGCTCATCAGGAATCTAGGCATCGGAGCGTACTGGGCTAGACAGCTGACGACGATACTGCAGACCTTCCAAGGGGCGGGCTTCGAGACACAATCAGTCACGCTCAAGTCAATCGTCAGCGATAGTTACGGAACCTACTCGCCATATGATGAGCGCGCGGTCAGACGCGCGCACGCGGAACCCGAGCCGAGACACCCCCATGAGAGACGGGAGGAGATGCCGAGGGAGGAGCCAAGGGGTGCGGAGCGATACGCCGAGCCACGCGAGGAGCGCGAGCCGAGGAGACAGAGGGGATACGAGGCCGAAGTCGAGAGGGAGAGGCCTCGCCAGAGACCTCCGAGGGAGCGTCCTGGCAGAGAACCTCAGAAACCCCCGGAAGAGATACCATCCGATCTCGTAGGAAGGAGATGTCTGTTTCACGGAGGCATCGCGGTCGCGAGATGCAGGAAGTGCAAGGCCGTGCTGTGCAAGGAATGCATCCGCGGTTCAGATAGGTGCCCGAGGTGCAACACGCCCCTGAAGGCAGTGGAAGAGACCGGAGACCACAGAGAGCCCAGAGAGAGGGAGAGACCCGAGTCAAGAAGGCGACCGCGCGAAGAGGAACCGGAGGAAGGACCTCAGGAGGAGGTCGAGGAAGAGCCGGAGGAGCAGCCTCGCCGGAGAGGACGAGAACCCCAGCCGAAGCCGGCCCGCAGGAAGTCGGACGATGATGAGGAGCTCTCGAGGCTCTGAATACCTGGCGGCCATTGGATTGTTTTATTAGCCCGCACTGTCTCCCAAGTCAAGCATTTGTCAGGAGTTGACATAATGGGACGGATCGGCAGAGGGTGGCAGCTAGCCAAGATGAGCTTGCGTGTTGTGAGGAAGGACAAGGAGATCCTCCTGTTTCCATTGCTCTCAGGGATCATAACGATACTGATACTGGCCAGCTTCTTCGTTGGCGTGTTCTTCACGAGTGGGTTCAGCAATGCGAATTCGTGGACCTTCTACGTCTTCTTCTTCGTGTTCTACTTCGTGACGTTCTTCATTTCGATCTTTTTCAACGCAGCTGTGATAGGATGCGCGACCATACGGATGAACGGCGGGGACCCGGTGTTCTCCGATGGCATCAAGACAGCCATGCAGAACATCAAGCAGATACTCTTCTGGGCGTTGTTCGCAGCGACAGTCGGACTCATCCTGAGAGCCATCCAGGAGAGGGTCGGGATCCTCGGGAAGTTCATCGTCGGGGCGCTCGGGGCGGCGTTCACCATTGCGACATACTTCGTCGTGCCCGTCCTGATCTATGAGAAGCTTGGGCCTTGGGGGTCGCTGAAGAGGAGCGTCTCCATATTGAAGAACACATGGGGCGAGGCACTCGTCGGAAACCTGGGCCTCGGGGTGATATTCTTCCTCCTGGGATTGCTCGGACTAGTGCCCATAATCGTGGGCGTGCTGTTCATGAGTCTTTGGCCGATCGTGATAGGAATCGTCATAGCGGCCGTGTTCTGGATCATACTGGGACTTGTGTTCTCGGCCGCGCAATCGGTGCTCGTGGCCGCATTGTACAGGTATGCCACGACGGGCAAGGTCTCTGAGGATTTCGCTGGCCTGTCGTTCGACAATCCCTGGGCCACACCCTTCAAGAGGATCTGAGCCTACCCGTGGAGCTTCTTGGTGAGCTTCGCGACGCGCTTTCCGTAGCGGATGCAGTTCTTCTCAGCTCTAGCGTCTGGCTTCTCGATTGAGACCGGACCGTAATGATCTCCAGAAGAGTCGCCGCAGACGACCATGCCGTGGATCAGAAGGCTCTGGAGGATCGACAGCACCGTGGTTTCGTTCCCGCCGCCGACGTTCGCGCTTGACGAGAACGCCCCGCCCACCTTGTCCTGGAGCTTGCCGTGGTGCTTGATGCTCCTATCCAGCATGTCTTTTATCTGAGATGCAGGTCCGCCGTAGTACGTCGGCGATCCGATGATAATACCGTCGTAGCCTTTGAGATCGTCGACCTTGACCTCTTTCACATCCTTTGTATCAACCTCGACACCAGCGTCCATGACCCCTTTCTGGATCAGGTAGGCCATCTTCTTCGTGTTCCCAGACCTCGAGTAATAGCAGATCAATATCTTCGCCATGGTCTCCTTCCTTCTAGAGGGGGAACCACGGGATGGCTCATTAAAGATTCGCCGGCGCTGACCGCTCAGCCCGCACCGAGCCATACAAGCCTGGAACCAACCCAGAGCAGCAACATAAGGAACAGTATGGTCACGACAGCTGCCACGATCTTCCATATCGTGCTCGCGCGTGTATTCTTTCGCCCTCGGACCGCTTCAGCGCTCTCCTCCATGCCATTTGGCTGCCCCGACGGGAACAGTTGATCGGTCATGTGATTCTCCTTCAAGATGTGAACCGACATGATGGCTATTTACGGCTTCTGTGCGTAGCTCGAGCCAAAGACGAAACCGTCATGCCAGCCAACTCAATCCAGAGATGCGAAGGTTGATGTCCCTGAACGAATCTCTACCGGCCCGGATAGGAGAGTCTTCAAGCATGCGCGTGTGCAACAGGTGCCGTAAGGAGACAGACAAGATGTTCTGTCCCACATGTCACGTCCTCACCTATCCGCCAAGGGCCGCTGGACCGGCACCGGCCTCAGCCGCTGGCGAGACCTTCGATTGCACCATCTGGCAAGGTCAGAACAGGACGCGAGGGATCGAGGTTTCACCCAGCGTGCGGGACAAGTACTTCTCAAAAGCTCAAGACATGGTCGTGCTCCACATAGAAGGCAAGAGATCCGTCGCCAAACTCGGGTCTCAGTTCTGGAAGAAACCATCGGTGATCAAGAAAGCAGTCAGTGACGATGGCAAGGACCAGCTCGTGAAGCTCTTCGAGAAACACCATCTGCTCCCGCCGAGCCAGTCGATCAAGGAGAAGGGCATTGTGGACACGGTCATCTTCGAAGTCATCACTCCAATGGAGGAGTTCAAGATAGCCGTCACCGAGCGTCAGGAAGACGAGGGATAGGACAAAGACTAGACTATCTTCAGCTCTTTGCCTATCTTCTCGAAAGCGCTCAATGCCTCGTCGAGGTCCTTCCTGGTCAGCGCTGCGTTCATGATGGTTCTGATCCTGGCCTTGTCCTTCGACACCATCGGGAATACAATCGGCAGCGCGAACACGCCGAGGTCGAACAATCTCGAGCTGAACTTCTTCGCGACGCCGCTCTCGCCCATCATCACGGGTATGATGGGCGTCTGGCTGCAGCCCGTGTCGAATCCCAGCTGGCGAACGCCCTTCCTGAAGTAGTCGGTGTTGGCCCACAGGTTCTTGACATGCTGCGGCTCCGTCTCCAGGACGTCGATGGCCGCGATGCAAGCCGCAGCCACGGCCGGAGGGTGGGAGCCGCTCAGCAGCCATGTCCTAGATTTGTTGAACGCGAAGTTGATCAGGTCCCTGCTCCCCGATACATGGCCTCCAACGACTCCGAAGGCCTTCGAGAAGGTGCCCATCTCGACCTGGACATCATCGCGCTTCAGCATGAAATGAGAGACAATACCTCTCCCGCCTGCTCCAAGGACTCCTTCTCCATGGGCGTCGTCCACATAGACCATGGCGCCATGGTCGCGCGCGACCGGGGCGATCCCGTCTAAGGGCGCAATGTCTCCGTCCATGCTAAACACGCCGTCAGTGATGACAAGGATCCTGCGATAAGATGGAGCGTGGTTTTCGGCTTCCGCAAGGACTCTCTTCAGGTCCTCCACATCACAGTGCCTATATACCGCGCGGTCAGCCTTCGACAGCCTCACGCCATCGATGATGCTGCCGTGGTTGAGCTCGTCACTGACGATGAGGTCTCCAGCGTCGGCGAGCTGGGGTATCAGGCCCGCGTTGGCGGCGAACCCAGTCTGATACACGAGCGAGGCGTCCGCCTCCTTGAATTTCGCCAGACGCCTCTCCAGCTCCATGTGGAGGTCCATGTTGCCGGCAATCGGACGAACAGAGCCAGAGCCGGCACCGTACTTCTCGACCGCATCGATTGCAGCCTTCTTCAGCTTCGGGTGATTGCTCAGGCTGAGGTAGTTATTGGAGCAGAGCATCAGGACCTTCTTGCCGTCGACGACGCACCTGGGCGTGCTTGGTCCCTCGAGCACGCGCAACCTCCAGTCCAGCTCGTTCGATACTAGATGATCGTACTCTGACCTCAGAAATCCCACAGGGTCTCTCCGGACCATCTCCTCACCACTCGGGCTTCAAGGACACCTTCGCAGCCTGCTTGGTGCGAATGAGGTGCATTCCTTCCTCGATGTCCCTAATAGGTAAGGTGTGCGTGATTATAGACTCGAGCTTCGATCTGAAGGCCGGTTTCTTCATGACTTCGAACATAAGGTCCCAGGTCTGGAACATCTTCCGGCCAGTAATGCCGAAGACCGTAGCGCTCTTGAACGTGATTGCATTGTTGACATCGAGCGTGACAGGGTCGTTGTAGAGTCCGAGTATGGAAACCCTCCCACCAGGAGTCAGCATATCGAAGACCTGCCTGAGTGCCGGTGCCGCTCCCGACATCTCAAGACATACATCTGCGCCATTGTCGTCAGTCAGCTCCTTGACCTTCTTGACGAGCGCTCCGTTCCCCATCGCAGCATCGAGCACATGGTCCGCGCCCAACTTCTTCGCCAGCTCGGTCCTGACCTTCTCGCTAGCGAGCTCGGTGGCTAACACCTGTTTCGCGCCCATTGTCTTCAGGAGAGCAATCGCCATCAGTCCGATCGGTCCGCAGCCAGCGACGACGACGTTCTTGTCCTTTATGTCGTGGAAGCAGTCGTTCGGGAAGACGGTGAACGTGGCGTTTCCGAGGGGCTCCAGGAGAGACCCCAGTCTAGGATCGAACCCTTTCGGGAGCTTCATCGCGTTCCGCTCTGGGAGCTTGACGTACTCAGCGAAGACTCCGTCGGTGTCGACGCCCAGGATCTTCATGTTCCGGCAGATGTGCATCCTGCCGGTCCTGCACTGATAGCATGTGCCGTCCACGATGTGTGTCTCGGCGGAGACCATGTCCCCCACCTTGACCTCCTTGACGCCCTTGCCCACCTGGACGACTTCTCCGCAGAACTCGTGTCCGAAGACGATCGGCAGCGTCTTGACGCGCTTCTGGGCCCAGTGGTTCCAGTCCCATATGTGAACGTCCGTGCCGCAGATGGAGGTCATCTTCGTCTGGACCAAGACCTCGCCCTTGCCGGCGACTGGCTTGTCCACATCCTCGACCGACGCTCCCGGCTCCCTGTTCCTTTTGACAACCGCGTGCATCTACGGTTCACAGCTCCTACTGTCCAAGAGTGGACATTGGTCTTGGTTCTTAAGCGATTTGGGCGTACAATGATTTTCGACGGGAAACCTCTTGGCGGTTCCTAGTCTCATGGTATAGGGATGCTCTTGCGCGCGACGGGGCATCTGACTACCCTTCCGCACTTCACGAACATGTCCGCGTGTTCGGTGTGCACGGGCACCACGACCTTGGGGCCGATCCTACGGACGATGTCGAAGATCTCTTCCATGTTGGCGTGCCCTGACGCGTGCGCCTGGTGGAAGTCAAGGTTGAACCGCTTGATCCAATTCTGCAGAATCTCCTCCTGAACATCGTCCTCCTCGAACGGCTCGCTCTTGGACCTGATGAAAAGGCTTCCCGGGCTAGGGAGTATGTCTATGAGCTCGGTCAGCTGCATTATGTCCGTCTGGAAGATCAACTGTTCCTGGCGTTTGGCGACATCGTCGCAACATACCACATGGTCGTTGCGCCCCAGCATATCCTTGTAGTGCTTGTCATGGGGCAACGGCCTGGACATGCCCTGGCGGACGTACACTAACATGTTCGGGTCGGTCATCGGGTCAGGGACAGATATCCGCCTGTCGCCCTTCAGGGATTCGAGGAGGTGGGCCACCTTTGTCGAAACCACGAACTTCCTCCCGGTCGCCTTTGCGACATCCCTGTATGTGCGCATTCGGTCGACGTCCTTGGGATAGAACGAGACTATCGCCAGCTTCTTGCTGCTCGTCACCAGCTTCCTGGCCTTCTCCTCCACCTCCTTCTCGGAGAGGTCTACTCTTGGATCTTTGGGGGAAACTCGGGTGCCTTCGCATATCAAAGCGACCGGTTTCTCTGCGGCAGCGCGATTCACGAACTCCCTCGTCATGTCGCTCCTTGGTCCGTGGAGCCTTAGGTCCCCCGTGTACACGACACACCCCGCCGACGTATGTACAAGGAAACCGTACGCCCCCGGAACAGAATGATCTACGTGGATCGGCTCGACCTCCACTGAACCAATCTTGATCTTCGACCCAGTCCGGAAGGTTTTGAAATCATGATCACCGAATGATATTCCGGTCCCGCCCGTCGCCTCCCACGACTGTCTGATGGCATCAGCAGCCGCTCCCAGATAGACTGGGACCTTGTCATCGACGAACTTGAGGTGCATAGCGTGGTCGAAGTGCATGTGAGAAATGAGAATCGCGTCGAACTCAGGCTTCGAGTACTTCAAGTCAGTGTCCTTGAGCCACTTCTCCCCGTACAGGCCCTTGATCTGGGGCATCAGGTCGAAGAAGAAGTAGTCCTTGAGCCCGGTCCTCGACTCGCGAGGGGTCAGCCAGTCAACGAAGAATTCGTCTTTCATGTTGAACGGCTCGCCGAAGTCGAGGAATATCCTGGTGTCCCCATCCTCGAGCAGGATCTTGTTGCCGCCAATGTGGTCCACTCCACCGTAGGCCGTGATGCTGATCATGTTGTCGTGCCTCGCTCTTCCTCTCAACTTTCGCACCTCATGCACCTGGGACGGCAATCAACCTTTTGGTCGCCGAGCGAACGCCACAAGCTATTCCGGTTGAAGCCACGGGAACCGCGAACTCGTCCAGAGTGGCATTCCTGGACCGGTTGCGCTCCATATCGTCGACGAGGTCGGCGATCTTCAACCACGATGGAAGGTCTCTGAGACCTTTGATCCTCTCAGCCTTCGCCCACCTGTTGTACAGACGGTCGACCAGGACGGCCTCTATGCCCGCCCTCTTCACAGGGAAGAGGTCCAGACTTGGCATGTCTCCGACCATTACGGACTCTTCCTTCTTCAAACCGTTCTGGTAGAGATAGCGTTCGATCTGCTTCCCCTTATCCCCGTTGAGCATGATCTTGTCGAAACACTCTCCGATTCCGAACTTCTTCAGAAGAGCGCTCAGGATATCCTCCGTGTTGCGCGACACCAGGCAGAGAGTGTCGACCTGGCGTCTCAGTTGATGGAGGGCCTCGTAGACACCATCGTCGAGTTCAAAGAACTCGAGCGCAGCCTCCGGAGTCGGGTCCGCCCAGAACACCCACCGCGATCTGCCGCCCTTGGGGACATAGAGCGTCCCTTCGGCGTCCAGGAAGACGTGTTTGAACTTGCGAGGCTTGCATGCATCCCCTTGTTCCATGATTGAGTGGAGCTTCAGTTCTAGTCTTCACAGGAACCCGAGACCGTATGACATCAGACGATACCATTTTGGGCGATTGAAATTAATATTAGTATGACTATTATTCTGACGGTATCACAAGAAGTAAAAGCATCCTGCGACATACAGTACCTCGGAGAGAAATATGGTCGTAATCTTCGGAACCCTCGGATATCGCCCCAAGTCGCTCATACCCACGATCAGGTCCACGCCCGACGTGCAGAAGGTCGTTTTCTACTGTGGGGCTGACCACTCAGACCCGGATGCGGTCAAGAAGGTCTCGGAGGCCCGGAAGGCAGTGGTCGACTATTGCAGGACCATGAGGATCGCTGTGGACGCGATCAACCTAGACGATCCATTCGATTTCAAGAACATCGCGTTGAGGATAAGAGGGGACATCAGAAAGCACAAGCGTGAGGGGAAGGAGATCGCAGTCTTCAACATAGCCGGAGGCACCAGGCCTACCTCCTCCGCTGCATTGCTTGTCTGCATCCTGGAAGGGATACCGACCGTATACGTCCACGACGTGACTTACGAGGAGATCCATCTGCCCCTGCTCAGGATGGAATACAACAAGGTGCTCTCAGGCGAGGAGCGGGAGATTCTGAAGGTGCTCTCGAAGAGCAAGTCAAAGCCGGTAACGGAGGTTGAGCTGGCATCTCTGGTCGGCAAGCACAAGGCCACGATAAACCACCACATAAAGAATCTGGTGACGAAGGGCGCTGTGAGGCTGGAGAAGCACCCTGATGACATGAGGAAGAAGATCGTGCGGGTGGAGGAATCGACAGAGCTGCTCCTTGGTGATGAGGATTGAGGGTTCTGGTCTCGACCTTCGGCGTTGGGGACCTGGACAAGGTCCTTCTGGCCATGAGACGCCTGCCATACGAGAGGCTGGTTCTGATGGGCGACAGAGATATTGAGGAATCCAGCGACTTCAACAAGATCCGAGAGCTGGAGGCTATGACCGGCCATGACGTCACGGCCGAGATCGTAGATGATGACGGTTTCATGGAGCTAGTGGAAGGTGTGTCTGAGGTCCTTCAAAGACACGCGCGCGACCCGAGCGAGGGGACAAGGAACACGGTGAGCTTGAACATAAGCGGGGGTGACAAGCTTCTGGGGGACGCCGCCCTCTTCGCCGCATTCAGGTCCGGGGTCGACGCTTACCATTGCGATGGGAAGTTGGTCAGACTGCCAGTCGTTCATGGAGCCACGGCCGTCGACAGATTCACTCCGCTCCAGGCGAAGTTCATCGCTAGCATAGGCGAGGAATGGGTCGCGCTGGGGAAGGTCATCGAGCGCATGCAGGCTGTAGGAAAGTCGGCCACCGAGCGCGTGATAAGGGAGCTGAGGAAGGCCGGCCTGCTGAGATCCGAGGTCCGCTCAGGCGAGGTGCTCCTGTCACTCACGGATCAAGGAAGAGAAGTGCTCCGAGCCATCCGGGTAGTCAAGAGAGACTGAGACCCTGTCAGCGCTCTATGTCCTCGCCGCCCTCGAGGATCTGCTGCGCCAAGGCATAGATGTCCTCGAGGCCCTCACCGGTGTCGGCACTCACTGGCACGACCGTCCTGCCGGCCCCTACCGTCTCTAGGGCCTGTAGGAACTCCGCGCTCACCTGGGTCTGGCTGTCGACGTTATCATCGATCAGCGCGTTGTACAGAGCGTAGTAGTCCCTGCTCCAGAGGTCTATCTTGTCGCGGTCGATCTCAGATAGTACATCCACCTTGGAGAGCAGAGACAATGTCGGGATCTGGAGCCGGAAATGGACCGTCGCCGCGAGCATGAGCGAGGAGATGTACCCGTTCGGTGTCTTCGCGAGCGCGGGATCGAACAGATAGGCGAGCACCGCTGCTTCCCCGCTCAGTTCGTCGATTATGAAGCGGCTGCTCTCCCTGAAAGTGAACAGCTCCATCTGACCAGGAGTGTCTATGAGGACATAGTCGGTGTTGAAGCCTTCGACCACCTGGGATATCTCCTTGATGTTGAGGGCCATCATGTCCGCCGCGGCCACCTGGGCGCCGTTCGGGCCGAGGCCATACTCCTCCATGACCTCTGACAACTTGATCCAGTCCCTGACATCGACATCCGGCGCGTACGACAGCTTGTCCACGCCTGGATCGAGGTTCACGGTGACTCCATCGTAGCCCTGGTTCTGCAGCCACAGAAGGAACGCGTTCGTCAGCGTGCTCTTGCCGCTCCCCGCGGTCCCGATAAAATACAGGTGTTTTGCAGCCATTTGGAGGCTCCTTGTTGGAGTGAGAGAGCGGGCCTGAAGGGATTCGAACCCTTGGCCAACCGGTGTCTCCGACGATCCCTTTCAGAACCGAAGTAAGAGCCGGTTGCTCTACCTAGCTGAGCTACAGGCCCGCAGGTTCGCAGTATATTATGACCGTTTATATAACTATCGCGGTGGCAACAAAATGACTGGATGACTGGCCAACTCCTCTTCTGACGCAGCCCAATGCTATTATTGTGCATCGGGCAGTTCAAACAACATAATTATATAAAATACAATAAATGATTTGTAGAAGGGGTTTGAAACACCAATGGGCCTCACTTCTTGGAGAACTCCTTGACGAGCGTCTCCAACTTCTTCGACACGGTCGCGTCCAACGGCACAGGCTTGTGAGTCTTGAGGATGTTGTCCACCTTCTCAAGGGCTGCCGTCATCGGATCCCTAGAACCCTTCTTCACCCACATGTCGTATGGGTCGCTGTCCCACAACATCGGGATCATGATTTCCCTCATGTGCTTGAGAGTGTGCATCTGGGCCAGGTAGCTTCCGCCGATCCCGACCTTCTTGATCAAGTCGAGTGCGATCGTCTCCTGGTTGACCTCGAACCCCTTGAAGATCGTTATCGTCATACGCGCGATCTCGTGGTCAAGAAGGAGCTGCTCGTAGGATAGCAGAGTGGAGCCGTCGGGAACGCCGAACCCATTGACGACCTCGGCCCCTATCCGCGCACAGTCCATGGCCATGGTCGTGTTCTCGAGGCAGGCCTGCAATCCGGGCACCTTCGTGCCTGATCCAAAGCCGCCGACGGAGTTCGGCAGCTTGCAGTACCTGGCCATCTGCACAGACCCGGAACATAGGAGGGTGCTCTCCGGCGCTCCGCCCATGTACGAGCCAGTTCGGGGGTCCATGCTTGAAAGGCACGACCCGTAAATCACAGGCGCACCGGGCGAATGCGCCTGAATGATGCATACGTCGGCCAAAGTCTCGGCATGATTAACGACCAGGTCGCCGGCAAGCGTCACGGGTCCACTTATTCCAGCCTGGGCCATCCCGGTGATATGTATGGGGGCGTGGTTCTCCGCCCAGACCATCGCGGTGTCAGTCGCAATCCCATCGAGCGTCAAGGGGGACGTCGTGCACATCATTGCAGAGACATAGTGCCTCTTCCTGAGTTCTTCGAGACCGCCCACGACCTCAGCGGCCATCTTGACCTGCGTCTTTGCCTCTTCCACGGTCGTCGTCGACTCCGAGAGTAGGTGCTTCTGAGTGTTCTCCATCGCCACCTTCATCCCATGGATGGCGTGGATCTTCTCGGGTAGGTCGGACGCGACGACCATCGGCTCGTAGATGCTCAGATATGGAAGGTAGTCGGCTATCACGGCAGTCTTCCTGATATCCTCCAGGACGGGTCTCCTCCTGGTGTTGTTGGCCGAGTCCCAGACGGATACTCCACATCCGTCCGTTGTATAGTAGCTGTGGGTCCCGTCGAGGGGGAGGTCGAATTCCTTCGTCCTGCCGGCCAGGACGATCTTCTGCGGCGCCTTGCTTATGAGCGACTTCACGACGTCCTTCGGAAACTTGACATCTGGAATCCTGTCGTCGACAATCGCCCCAGCCTTCTTCAGCTCGGCCCTGGCGTTCTTGCTATGAACCCTGATGCCCGTAGTCTCCATGACCTCAAGGGCTGCCTCGTGTATCATTCGTTTATCGTTCTCACTCATCGTGTCTACCGGTTTCTGTATTCGGAACCTCTGCGCGAAGTCTGTCATCTTCTTCACTTCCTCCTGACACGCATCAGGTATTGGGCGACTGTTAGATATGCGGTTGGAAATGGTTTGCCACGGAACTCGCCGAGACGCTTGATAAATGCAACTCAGTTCCTACGTCGCTCCAGAGCGTCTGCCCCAAAGCTCTTTGAGTACTCTCTGACCAGGCTGTCGATGTTCTTCCTTGCTTCGGTCTCGAGTGGCTCCGGGTGGTGCGAGTTCAGAAGCTCCGTCATGCGCTCCTTTGCACGCTTCTTCGCGCCCTTAGAGCCCATCTCGTTCCACTTGGTCCTCGTCCACCGGTCCGACAGCTTCGGCATCAGGTGTTCCTTGCGGAACTTGACCATCGTGTCCTTCTGCTTCAGATAGTTCCCCATCGGACCCACCTTGGCGATCACATCGACCGAGAGAGTGTCCTCGTTCACCTCTATCCCCTCAGCGAACCTGAGGACGTTGGATGCAATCTCGTCATCGATGATCGATTGAACGGGTGAAAATGAGTTGAACGCCTCCGTCCCCCCGATGAAAAGGTCAGAGAAATCAGCGCCCGCGGATGCAGCCGCCAGAGCAGCGAATGCTTTCTCATAGGCGGCCTGCTCATCGACCGCTTTCGAGTCACTCTGCACACCCATGTTGCTAGGAAGTTTGTAGTATTTCGCTAGCTGGACCGCGCCAACGCCAATGAGAGAGAACTCGGGAGCCCCAGTCGCAGCCATGCTTGTCCTCATGTCCAGCGGACAAGAAACAGAACCGTAGATGATCTTCGGAGCCTTAGTCACGCAGCCAGCAATTACGATGGAGCTGAGCACCTCTGCATTCTGCTGGACCAGAAGTCCAGCGATCGATGCAGGGGCGGTCCCTCCTGCAAGGGCCATGACGGTCACGAACACCGGCATGTCCATGCTAGCGTACCCGAGCAACCCCTCGAGCATCGTGTGCTCGTGCGAGAGCGGGCTTATGGGGTCGACATACCCGCAGAAGAGAGGCTTCTTGCGCAGAATCTCCCTGTCGCCGTATATGGCCTCGCCCAGCCTCAGTGCCAGCTCGACGTCGTTCTTGTCAGTGCTCCCGCCGAAGGTCAGCTTGGAGGAGTTGATCAAGCCAGCAGCCATCGCAACGACTCTCTTGGCATTGTCAGGAACATCGCTCAATGACATAGGGACGTAAGCAATTTGGACGTTGTCCAGGGCGTCCAGCAACTGACAGGAGAGAATACCATCCGCAAGCGTCGCGACTCTTGCCTTGTCGGTCTCCGGGTCTATGTAGTAGACACTCTCAGCTCCAGGGCCCATCTTCGTTCTTCCATCCACTACTTCGATGGTGTGCTTCTCGCTCCTTGCATGCCACTTGAAGTTGTGCTTGCAGTTCTTCACGGCTTCCATCACAACCGATTCATGCATCTTGACGATCCCCGTCCTACGGTCGACCGTCAATCCTTTCCGCTCGAGGAGGTCAAGGGTCTGATCAGAATTGACAAGGACGCCGGTTTTCTCAAGAACCTGAAGAGTGGCACCATGGATGGCGTCCAGCTGATTCTTTTCCAACACCTTCAACATCTGTCTCCTGGACACCATGGGACCACACTCCGTTCGCCGGAAACGAGTTCGACACGGACAAGTTCCGAAGAGCAAAGCTCTCAGAAACCAATCTCACCAGACGCTCCGGTGGCCGGACAACATCCTTCATTTAGATAAATTGATGCCCAAGACCTTAAGAGAACTTGCGCCCAAAGAGGACCGCTGAGCGAGCTCATCTGCAACCCTCCCATCCAAGCTTTTATGATACAGGGTCGCAATGGCGACGCTGGATGCACGATAGTTTTGTTGCCATCCTAAGTAGCGGGAGCAGCGGCAACTCGGCTCTTGTCATGTCAAGAGGCTCAGGAGTCCTCATAGACGCCGGGATATCGTGCCGCGAGCTCGAACGTAGGATGTCGTTGTTCGGCGCAGAGCCGACGCAAGTCGAGGCCGTAGTGCTCACACACGAACACACCGACCATGTCAGGAGCGCCAAGAGGTTCGGCGGCGAATATGGTGTGCCCGTGTACGGCACTCGAGGAACTCTGGCTCTCACACCGCTCGATGGCGTTGAGACCGTGATCTTTCCCGCAGGGAAGACCTTCACAATCGGTTCGCTGCATCTGAAACCGTTCAAGGTTCGTCATCTCGCGGCCGAACCGGTCGCATTTTCCATCAATGTCGGCTCGAAGAGAGTCAGCATCGCCTCTGACCTGGGATGCATTACGGCGAGCGTTGTGGACGAGATGAGCGACTCGGACCTCCTTATGATCGAAGCCAATTACGACGAGAAGATGCTCCTCGGAGGCAGTTATCCCGAATTCCTGAAGAGGGCGATAAGGGGGGACCACGGCCATCTGTCGAACGATGACGCGGGCAGGCTCTCGGCGAAGACAGCCACCTCAAGGACCAAGAAGGTCGTCCTGGTTCACTTGAGCAATGAGAACAACACGCCAGAGAGGGCGAGGGAGACTGTAGAGCAGAGCCTTAGACAATCGAAGCTCCAAACCGAAGTGGAGGTCACGGAACACGGAGCGGCGAACGGCCCATTCGCACTATCCTGAGCCTATCACGCTTGCTTTGCCGTGTGAAACGAGCGTGTTCGCGATGCCCCTCGGGAGCGAGATGATGTCCTCCTTCTTCAGCTTATAGTCCTTATCGACGCCCGCGAACGTCGGAAGGTCTTCAAGCACCCGAACAAGGATCAGTTCGTCCCTGGCCTTATCGCCGGTGTCTTCTAGCTTCTTGTCCTCACACGCCTTTGCCGCAGGTGCTTCGGGCAGTTCCGTCACGTCCCTCGGCTGAGTGAATCTGGGCCCGAGCTCTTCGAAGTCTGCATTCGAGTCCTTGTGCGCTCCAATAACGGATGTCAGGCTGGAGAAAAGAACCAACTCGTCGGGAG
>Ga0315275_10000797_pt1 | contig 26450 bp, 29 predicted proteins | sample YL17G03_0_MG_FD_205557 | JGI IMG/M metagenome (GOLD analysis project Ga0315275, IMG submission 205557) | Sediment microbial communities from Yellowstone Lake, YNP, Wyoming, USA - YL17G03_0 | ecosystem: Environmental > Aquatic > Freshwater > Lake > Sediment | place: USA: Wyoming | collected...
TGCTTCTTCTTCCACGGAGGTTCCTGTACTTTCCACCAGAGACATATCAAAGAACCCATCTGTTCCGACAATGACACGAATTTTATCCATGTGAGAGTCGTATTTTATCGTCTTGAATTCCGGCGCGAAACCAGTGATGTTGTAATGTCCAATACTTTGTGTCATTGCCAAGGTTACACTGTTGTTCGTCGTGTTCTTTTGTAAAAATGTGACATACGACAATTGTTTTTGTTTCATACTAGTTTCACTCGTAATTGCAGGAAACATTTCGTATCGGACATTGCTGATTTTTACCGTTGTTGATGAACCCAATCGTCGGTGTTCTGCTTCATTTGAATAAAGATGAGGCGTATTTGTGTATTCCATTTCCTCGTTTTTATAAATAAAAACGCGCGAATCACCAATACTTGTGCATTCTATTTTATCTTCGTAAATCTTGACCATGCATAGAGTGCTTCCAGAGTTAATTGTATAATGACACGTTGAAAGCTTCGATTGCAGATAATAATAAGAATTTGGATGCTCCATGATTTCCTGCCAGTCCAATGCCTTTAAAATATCAACAAAACTATTGTTGCCGTGTCCATCACAGCAAATAATCCAAAAATATTCCTCACCTTTTTTACCTGTTCTGACGACATCCTGATTTTTTGATAAGCCTTTTACACATGATTCAATTGTTCCTTGCAATGGTTTTTGCAGTGGTGGCAGCAGCATAGGTAGCACCACCAAAGGGAGAATTGGAATATCGGTAATGAGTTTGCATTCATCAGTGTCGTATTCGTCTTTTATTATTGCGTTTATAATTTGATTTGATTTTTCTCCTTTTTCCCGAAGAAAGTGCTGCAGGAAACAAAGATTGGAAAAATCAGACATTTGTGAATGAGTTGAGTTGGGTTGAGTTGATAGATGCTGGATCTAACTTTTGAAAAAGCATTTCAATTTTTCTTTTTAATGTTCTCGGTTGTTGTTGTGTGTTTTCTTTTAATGTTGAAGTTGTTTCAAAAATATAAATAATACAAGTTGTAATTATTTATATTTATATTTACAGATGAGCGTACAGTCCCAATCTATTGTAAATTTGATTACACGGATGTTGTGCCGTGCACACTGTTGCCAACCGATTTTTCGCTCGCAACACTGAGCGAGATGTTGCTCCGATTCCATTATTCCCAGCATTGTATTTGTTATATAAATATGTTTTTTGATTGCAACTTATGAGAGAAGCCGGTGTTCTGGAAGCTCCAGCTCCGCCACTTTTCTTGTATAAGAATCCAGATGGTCCATACCACAATTGTCCGTATGTCATTTTATATATTGTCAATATTATTATATTATTTATTTGCACGGTCCAGTTTCGACAATATATCTCGCATTTTAATAATTTCATCTGTTTGGGTTTGAAGAATAGTTTTACTCAAAGCCGCAACATCATAATTCTCCGTTTTTTTTACAATTTTCTCACTTGTTAATAATGCCATGGAATGATGTTCAATCATTTCTTCTAAATATTGTTTGTCGTTGATTCCAATTTGATACCGATATAAATAGACACATACTGCTGACGCGACAAACAACGAGACGTAATATTTAACACTCATCATATTATAACGAATGTCATACATTATTACTTCTACTACTCCCATTAATAACCCCATAAAGAGAGAAAGATAAGCATTACCCAATGTAAATGTTATATCTGCAATATTATTTACCATAAAAGGAGGCATAATAAAATATTGAATAATAAAACTACAGATTACCATCATTGCCACTCTATTCATTATATATACTTGTTGGATTTATTTTTTATTGTTCTTGTTCTTGTTCTTGTTCTTTTTCTGGATTTGGTTTGTTTATGTTTTTTTGAGTTGGATGAGTTGGATGAGTTGGATGAGTTGGATGAGTTGGATGAGTTGGATGAGTTGGATGAGTTGGATTGAGGGTTTCCCTCTTTGATGAATCGCGTTATTTCAGATTTATTCGCAAGAATTTCATCTACAATATGTTGATAAAAAGAACGGAATTGTTTTCGCATTTTTTTTAATTCGTCAATACATATCCAACGAATCTCTGCTTTTTCAAATATTTTAGTTGATTTAATGATTTCAGGAGACAAGTGTTTTTGCAAAAATCGTTGATTATTATTGTAATAATGTGGCAACATTGGGTCATATGTCAATGGAAAAATATGTGTTCTGTATGTTCCGTATTTTCCTGATTTATCTGTATAATCAATAGTGTATCCTTTTGTTTTCAACATGGTTGCAATGTCATTCGAGGAACCCAAAAATCCTGTTAATTCTTCTGAACCTTCGCGACACGCTGTTTGAAAAAAGGTTTCTTTGTTGTCTGTTCCACCTCCGAAATCGGACCATCCAGATGCCGAATCTTCGTATTTATTTTCTTTTCCAAATAAAAAATAGATTTTTCCATCACTGCATATTGTAATTGGTAAAATTCCAGCACCCATTTATATATTTATATAATTAAAATATTATTAATTTATATGTTTGGGTTCTTACGCAATAATAGTCGCAACAGCATCAGATTGAACAAATTGAACAAATTGAACAAATTAAACAGGACAAAATCATATACTCCAACTATAAATAATCAATTAGTATCATTCAAATCGTTTTCTAATACGTCTAGAAAAAATAGAAAATTAGGGACACGACAACTAGGCACACGCAAACGAGAGAAAATTATACAATGTACATTGGAACCAATCTTGAAAATAATGATTGATGGGAAATGCCACCCTTATAGTTCCGCAATCGCAAAAAAAAACTTGTTGAAACGATTGTCTACAAATAAGCACGTGGACCCTGAACTCATTATTACGCCAAAACAAGCATCCGCAAATTGCTGGTTTAATACAATGTTTGTTTCTCTCTTTATCAGCGACAAGGGACGCAAATTCTTTCACTTTTTAAGACAATTAATGATTGAAGGCAAACAAGCAAATGGACAAGTTATACCCGCAAAATTACGGGATGGATTTGCTCTCTTGAATTTTGCGATTGAAGCGTCTTTGAGCGGGTCAGAATATGCGTATAAATTAAATACAAATATTATTATTTCACATATTTATAAGAGCCTTCCAGACAATTATAAAAATATGACATATTTGACCAAAGTCGGCGATGCCGGAAATCCATTGAGATATTATTTGAGTTTAATGTATTATTTGGAAAACCGAGCATTACAATTGTTGTTTTGTGAGACATTTAATACCTCAATTATAAGAGAGAAAATATCGCGTCTAACACATATTCCGCATATTATTGTGGTTGAATTGTTTAAAGGAATGCAAGAGATGCGACCATTGACTTTTTCCATAGATAATGGCAAAGAACTCATTACATATGCTTTGGATAGCAGCATTGTTCGCGATATTTCAAATCAACATTTTTGTGCAATGATTACGTGTGAAGGACAGGAAATGGGATACGACGGGATTAGCCATTCGCGAATGGTTCCTATGGAATGGAAACCGTGGTTAAACACAGATACGATTTGGAAATTTAAAGGGAATACGATGAAATGGTCGTTTTCACAGAGTTATCAAATGTTGGTGTTTTATCGGGTTTGATTCGAGGCATCTCTTTCTTCCAATGTGAAAACACGCTGTTTCAAGTCCTGCGTTTCTTTTGTCAAGAGAGCAATTAATCCAATATAATTGATTGATTGATTCGTAGGTCCGTCTTTCTCTCCTGATACCAAAAAAGGGAAATGTTCTTGTAATTCGTGGGCGATAAATCCCATATCTTGTTTTTCTGTGAGTGTATTTTTATAAGTTACTGGATTTAACTTGTCTACGGTTGTTTGTGATGAAATATTTTGAACATCTTCTTTGATACGGTAATCGGATGTCGCGTTAAAAGTAGGGGAGGTTACTGTGCCTGTAAATGTAGGTGATGCTAATGGTGCGTAATATGAGGTATTGTAAGCGGTTGTCGCTGCTTGCGTGCTATTTGATAACGATGTTGGTGTAGTACAATATAAAGGTTGATTGACTGATGTTGATGATGCCCCCATTTGAATTTGAGGCGAACCATTTACACTATTACCTCCAGTATAAAAATTATGATTTGTTTGTGATTGGTAAAATATCGCACCTGACTCTATTCCAATATAAAACCCATTATAGAGTTGTAGTTTGACATTAGTAGTGTCACTAAAGATTATTTTAGGATAAACAAGTGGTGATCCTGTTCCTGGTCCCAAAGTTACATCTTGATTGAACTCATTGGTTCCAGTCCAGGTATTATTTAAAGGTAATATGGATGATCCATCTGCTCCTGTTAGTCCTTGTGGTCCTTGTGTTCCTTGTGGTCCTTGTGGTCCTGTTAGTCCTTGTGGTCCTTGTGTTCCTTGTGATCCTGTTAGTCCTTGTGATCCTGTTAGTCCTTGTGCTCCTTGTGCTCCTTGTGTTCCTTGTGATCCTGTTAGTCCTTGTGCTCCTTGTGCTCCTTGTGATCCTGTTAGTCCTTGTGCTCCTTGTGCTCCTTGTGGTCCTGTATCTCCTTGTGTTCCTTGTGGTCCTGTATCTCCTTGTGGTCCTTGTGTTCCTTGTGGTCCTGTATCTCCTTGTGGTCCTGTATCTCCTTGTGTTCCTTGTGGTCCTGTATCTCCTTGTGGTCCTTGAGATCCTGCTGCTCCTGTTAGTCCTTGTGCTCCTGTTAGTCCTTGTGGTCCTTGTGGTCCTTGTGGTCCTTGAGGTCCTTGATTACTCATAACATAAAAAGTTAATCCAGTTGAATTTAAATATGTTCCATTTGAGACCTGAATATTATAATTACCTTCAATACTGGTTATATTTTGTGGCATTTGAAATTGTAATAAACTAGAATTATAAAAAGTAGGAATAATATTTGGATTTCCACTAATCAATATCTGTGAATAATCTCGAAAATTGGATCCATTGACTGAAATCCAAACATTAGAAGTGTCCACAATACAAGAATAACTAGACAATGAAATTAATATTGGCACTTGATTATTTACTGGTTGAGTACAACCTGCCGATCTTGTATATTGATATTTTAATGCCATTTTACACTATATAAACACAAAAACCTACTAAATAATAACAATACTAATCGAATGAATTTACCAATTCCAAGTGAAGAACAAATGTATATTATAAATCATATTAAATCCGGAAAATATAATGGCGAGGTAGATGCTGTCGCCGGTTCAGGCAAAACAACCACGATTCTTTCTCTCGCAACACATATAACTGACAAATCAATTATTCAAATAACATACAACTCCGAATTGAAGAGAGAAGTCTCGGAGAAAAAAGATAAATACGGATTGACAAATATTGCTATATTTACCTATCATTCTTTTGCCTACAAATATTATACAGAAGAAGCAAACACAGATATTGGAATCAGTAAAATTATTCGAACAGGGATGCCGCCTAAAATGGCGTTGCCGCAAATGGATATTTTGGTAGGTGATGAAATCCAAGACATGAATTTCTTATATTATCAATTTGTGCAAAAAGTATTGACTGACAGTGGTAATAATTCGCGCATTCAACTGGACTGTAGCCCAATTATAACCCGTGACAATCAGATTCAAATACTTATTTTGGGCGATAAATATCAGGGCTTGTATGAATTCAAGGGCGCGGACACGCGGTTTTTAACATTGGGACATCAAATATGGAGCACGGCTTCACCGCTTCCGTTTAAACAGATGAATTTGACAACCTCGTATCGTGTTACACGACAAATCGCGGATTTTGTTAATAAAGTAATGCTTGGTCCTGATTCGTCGCTTTCGTGTCTTGATGGTTGTTCGTCCCTTGTCCTTGATGGTTGTTCGTCCCTTGGCTCGTCCCTTGGCTCGTCTCCTGTCCTTGGCTCGTCCCTTGGCTCGTCCCCTGTCCTTGGTGAGAGAATTCATGCTGTTAAAGACGGTCCAAAAGTCTCATACATTCGCAGGTCCAATTGTTTTCAAGTGTATAAATCTATTGGAGCCAGAATTGTCAATATGATACTTTCTGGATATGCAAAACCATCAGACATTTTCGTATTGGCAGCATCTGTAAAACAAAAATACTTTAAAATGATTGAAAATATGCTCGTTGAAAATAACATTCCGTGTTATGTGCCAATGAATGATGTCAATACGATTCATTCAGATGTTATTAAAAATAAAGTAATATTTTCATCGTTTCATCAATCCAAAGGGAGAGAACGCAAAGTCGTTATTATTTATGGTTTTGACCGCACTTATTTTGACTATTACAACCGCGGGACAGATATGACAGTTTGCCCTTCTACTTTGTATGTCGCAGCAACACGCGCAACCGAGAAATTGATTGTGGTTGAGTCCGCTGATCCCTTGCCGTTTTTGAAATATACGCATTATGAATTGCGAGACTCGTCTTTTATAGATTTTGAAGGTGAACCGGTGAATTTTTTTGAGAGTGATATAAATGGCGTTGCGAATGCAGCTGCGGTCCAATGTCATAAAACGAGCCCGACTGAATTGATTCGGTTTTTAAATGAAAATGTGGTCATTACTATTGCTGATTTAATGGAGGATTATCTTTTTACATCTTCTGTGAACTTGGACTTGGACTTGGAGGATATAAATAATAAAACAACCATTGTGTCAAACGAGAATTTCATCACATCTTCTTATTTCGGCAATGATGTGTGTGAAGAAGTTTCCGATTTAAATGGATTGGTGATTCCGTCTTTATATCAAGAGAGAAACAGTGGCGTAAACACCATTACAGAATATGTCTTGTTAAAAATAGATAAAGAACGACCTTTTTACAAGGAAAAGTTGAATGAAGTAGATTTCTCTCAATCCTTGTCTTTGGCGAATCATTTGTTAGTTACCAATATTTACAAGGCAATGAATGAAAATCTGTATTTCAAATTGGCGCAAATTGTCTCGTATGATTGGTTGTCGCAAGACAATGTGGATGCAATGTTTGGAAATATGGATGCACATATTAGCGAACCTGCGAATCTAGAATATGAAGTCGCCATTATCAAAGACAAATACAAAACGGCGGAACTAACCGCTGACAAATATAGTCGCATTGATGAATTTATAGAGAGACATATGGGAAAAGAGTTTGGCATTTTGCGTATGAATGCGATTGTAGATGCAATCTCTCCAGATACGATTTGGGAATTCAAATGCGTAGAAGCGCTTACGACAGAACATCGGCTTCAATTGTTGATTTATGCGTGGCTAATAAAAATGACGGGTGAGTGTGTTTCGGATATGAAATTTAAATTGTTGAATATTCGCACGGGAGAAATGCAGACATTGGATCATTCATCGCCATTAGTAGATGAAATAATGGTGATGATGTTAAAGGCGAAATTCGAGAAACACGTGCCGAAAAGCGACGAAGAATTTGTTCGTGATTGTTTGGATTACAATATAAAGAATAAAGAATAAAATAAAGAATTATTATGTTTATTTCAAAACAAATGTATTATGACAAATATGAATGTGAATACGGTGATGGATTTTATCCACAATTGTCATTTGTTGATGGATATGCGGATGTATTAATATATTTTCAATTTATTCAAGAGAGAAATGTATGGAGACAGGTTGGTGATCTTCCAATTACCGGATTAGACCCTCCATATGGAGAAGAACTATTGACAGCATTGAATTCTGAAAGTGGAGTTAATGCATCCAAAATTGAAAATACGTGGGATAAAATAATTTATAAGAACAAACAAGAATGATAAACACTAATATGGCGCTCCATCTTCAGGCTTTGAAAGTAATATTCCCATTTTTTGTTTTTTTGCGCCTTTAAATGCGATGAAGCCCATAACAAGTCCAACCAACGCACCAACAAAAAGCTGCCATAAAGTATGTTCTTTATAAATATATCTTTGATAACATATTAACAACGCAAATATTAGATAAAAGGCAGTAATTTTCCAATTCTTTAAAGAGAGAAAAATAAATGCTGCGCAATAAAATGCGGATTGCGCGTGCCCTGATGGCATTCCATACACTTGCGAACCGAGACGTTTGCCATTATTAATCGCCAATTGAATGATTTGTTGATTGCCTGATGGTCTGGGTTCTTTAAACACGCCTTTCAAGAAAAAATTTAAAGCAATATTAATTGTCGCCCCCAAAATGAAATAAAATAGCAGTGTTTCTTTTTTCCATAATAATATGGTTGTTATTGTAATTAATATGATTGGTCCAACAAATGCGAGTAAATGCAATAAATAGGTGAGGATTTCCGTTGCTGTTGCTGTTGCTGCTGTTGTTGCTGCTGTTGCTGTTGCTGTTGCGTACATATAAATATATAGATAGTATTAAATATAAAAGATGTAGATTTCAGGTGTCGGCTTAATATTGATAAAGCAATTCAGCAATAATAGTAATGCACCAATCCGCGCCATTTAAATTCATTACATTACCTTTATCATTCACCAATTTTATTCGCATTCTCTCGACATTTACAGGTCCAAAATAGGTGCGTTTGTTGTCTTGTAAAGAACTGCTAAATTCCACCAATAAATCGCCAATGGATGCACCAGAGGGTTTAATTGGAATTATTGCAAACACATCTGTATTTGTCGGGGCTTTTGTCCTATAATTCGTATTATTCTCATTGTTTTTGACGATTTCATTAATTGTATATATTTGCGATTGTGTGAGAATTCTCGGAGCGGATGGCAACATTTGTGGTACTGTTTTGTAATTCGGGTCTAAATTATCTGTTAAAATCAAATTCGGATTGTTTGACTGTGTTTGTTGAAGCTCTTGTAATTGCTGATTGATGTTTTGCGACAAGGCACGAGAACACGTATATGGCAAGTCTGGCGAATAATACGACGGCATTTTCAATGTTTTTGAGGTTTCTGTTATTGTGACCAATCCATTGTTAATATGATTTTGATTGTAATCGTCCAATACAAGAATAATGTATTTTGTTCCTATTAAATCCAGAATTGCCGGGGCGACATTTCCGCTTGTGAGTGAAACTTGGATTTGTGGCAAACGATATCCCATTATCCAACCAAGTGTTTGATTTATATAATATGAAGTATTGACGCAATTTGTATGACATTGCAGACTTGCCGTATAATCGTAAAAAATAATTGTGCTTTGGTCTGTGATTGGTGTTGATGGTGTTGATGGTGATAGTGGTGGAATATATGAACCACCCGTTAAATTAATTGTTATTTTACCATTGTTTGAATTGTATGAAACAGGTTGAGTTGTTGGAGATGTAAAGGTAAATCCGGCACTAACAAAAGCGGCATTCACTGCTGTCACGAATTCTGTTGGCGTATAATTGCCGGCTTCAATCGTTATTGCAATGGGTTCTGATGTTGGGTCTATTTTTACCCAAAAACAAGTATTGCCATAAGCGGGGTCAATTGTATACCACGTAAACGGTATTTGATAAGAATACAAACGCATATTTAATACATTTGTCAATGGGTCTGATAAATCGAGTGTATAATCTGACGCTGTGTTTTCTATGACATTGGTAGATTGACGATATTGACTGTCTAAATTGACAAATCTAGAGGTCTTGTTTTCCAAATTCGGATTCAATGAATCTTGTGCGACATCTACATTGAAATTATTATTAATGCCTAGTTGTTCTCTCTTCATCGGCACTTGGGGATTGTTATAAACATCTATTTTTTGTTTTCTATCTGTAATTTTAGATTGTTGATTTGTATTGCTTTGCTGCAATACTTGATTCGTGTTCCAATTTGTCGTTTGTTTTTCGGCGTTGTCCGGGTCTTGTAGTGACGAATTCGTGTCTTGTAATAACGAATTCGTGTCTTGTAGTGAATTCATATATTTTAGCAATTGACTTTGCATATCTTGAAAAAAAATGGATAATTGTGGATTGTCGCTATTGTCCTCGCTGTATTTATCGGTTTTATCAATGATTTCATTTTCATCTAATTCATCAATGTCTAATATTTGAAGCATTTCAGAAATTGTGTAATGGGTTATATCTGTATCGATTGTTGACGTTGACATATCATTTATTTTTATTTTTTTCTCTTTATTTTCACGCCATTCTTTTAATGCCATTCTTTATTCTATCTTTCATCTTTCTTGCATAAATAGCCGATGAACTCTTTCTGTTATGTCTTCAGCATTATTATTTTTTATAGATTTTTGTGAAATGCTCATAAATCCGTGTCCTCTTTTGACGTGTGTCTTTCCTTTGAAACACAGAGTTTCTAACAATTCGAGCAGTTCATTGTTTTCCAACTCTATTTTTGCGCGGTCCATTCTTGTATTGCTTTGAAATGCATAACGATTGTAATTTTCGTCACTATACATTTTATAGTGTTTGTGTAATACTGGACGATTTCTAATTAAACCTATGCCTTCAATCCGATTCAAGGTGTTGTTCATTTCAAGCATATATATAATTTCATCCGGTTTCACTTTTGGAGACATTAATCTCGGAGAATTATAAATACAACCAACATACTTGTATTTTTCTCTAAATGCAACATTTTCATTCCAGGTATCATTATTGAATCTTGTTGTCAAAACACGCATTTTTTGGTGGAGGAGGAGGATGATTTGTTGTTTTGTTTAATTTTGTATTTTAATTCAATTTTATTTTATTTATTTGTTTTGTTTTGTTGTTTTGACAGTTGAATGAGCCAAGTAAACCGGCGAAGATTTAAAGTATTTGATTTTATTTTATTGTAATGAATAAAATAAAAGTGTTTAGTAATTCCTCATAATATAATAAATTCTTCGTGTTAATCCTCATTATCCTGTATATTTTCCAATTCTTCTAATTCCTCCAATTCTCTGTAAAAAATGTCATCTAATTCATCGAAATAATTATAATTATAAAATGGATACAAATGAAAATGTGCATAAATATCTTCTCCATACAATTCAATATAATTAATATACCTTTTTTCCCAATGGTTTACTAATTTTTCAAAGGATGGCGGACGTTGTGGCGGTTGTGGCGGTTGTCGTTGTATGGGTTGTATTATCTCACTATTTTCAATACACAATTTTCGTGTGATTTTATCATAAAAGAGAGAAATATGACCTGGAAGTATAGTTGACACGACTTTAGGTTCAACTATTTCTAATTTATTTTTATAATTCATTGCAGTTATAGATTTGGATTGTGTTTTGGATTGTGTTTTGGATTGTGTTTTGGTTTGTGTTTTGTCTTCATTCAAATCTGGGAAATCACTTTTTAAAAAGGCAGGATTAGTTGGATTAGTTGTTTTTGATGGTTGTTTGGTTTGTTTGGTTTGTGTTGGTTGCTGAGAAAAAAAACGGCTCATTGTTGTTATTATTAATATTATTAATTATTGTTATAGTAATAGGTTTAAATCATTTGTTAAATATCATCAAAATCAATAATCTCATCATCCTCTTTAATCTGAACAATTTCTCTGCTTGGTCCGGCAAATTCTTCAGACATTATCTTTTTATATTCTTCCGTCTTGTCATCGGTAAAATCGAATTCTTCTTCTTTGATGTCTTGAAACATTAAATCATTTGCAATAAATTTCTTCCACGGTCCAGGCGTTCCTTTCAATCGTTCCTTGTCGTGATCTGTATATACTTCTAATAAATCGCATTTCTGCATCTTGGCTGCTGTTATTCCTCCTCCTCCTGCTGCTGGCGCACTGTCCCATTCTCTCAATCCAATGAGAACCCACGTTCCTTTTTTTAATATATTGTCGCGTTTTCCTCGTCCGCGAAACTTACCTCGAATAATACAAAGTAATTTGTAATCTTCGGATTCAACGTGACACATACCATTCCCTAGCATTGCTGAAACTTGCGCATATACTTCGCCTTCTTCCTCTACAACACGCAATTTAGACACTTGGCGAGAAGAGGTTGAATTCTTTCTTGCTTGTCCCTTCATTTTGTTTCCACCAGTGAGATTTTTGACCATCTTTTATTGAGTTATTGTTAATTAGTTAAATATTTCTAACTGGTTTTATTTCATTTCAATTTTTTATTTAGTAATAAATAAATTTTCTTCTCTTATTAATACATGGGAGAAAAATGGTTTGCATTTGTAAAGCGAATTCATGCTGAATGTAAAGCAAAAAATAGCTCATGCACATTGAAAGACTCTATGAAAGAGGCTAGTAAACGCAAATCTGAGTGGAAACCTGTATCATCTGCTTCTCGTGGTTCCAAGAAATCCAGGTCTTCCTCTTCCTCATCCTCTTCCTCATCTTCATCATCATCTGACGAAGAAGAAGAAGAAGAAGAATCAGAATCAAAGAAACCGAAAAAAAAGGGAAAGAAGGGAAAGAAGGGGAAAAAGGAATCAAAATCATCAGAATCATCAGACAAATCAGAAGAATCAGAAGAATCAAAATCAGAAGAATCAGAAGAATCAAAAGCATCAAAAAAATCAGAAGAATCAGATGAATCAGATGAATCAGAAGAATCAGAGAAAAAACATAATAATAAAAAGATGAAAAAAAGGAAGGGAAAGAAGGGTGGAAAAGGAACAGAAAATAAAAATAAAAAGACAAAAAAGACGAAAAAATCGCGACGCAAATCTCGTAAATCGCAAGGCAAATCGCGGAAATCTAGACGCAAATCTAGAAAAAATTAATCCATTCTGTATCTGTGTGTTTGTAAAAGAGAGAATCAAACGCATCTATTGTCTCTGGAATGCCTGTTTTTGTCAATAGATTTTTATGTAACAAACGGAAAAAATCGCGGAAAAAGACGGAATTGTCTTTGAATGAAGCAATAATATGTAAATATATTATAGTCAACGCATAATTGTCCCAAGTATGAGAATATTTCATCATTTCATCTACGATTTTATCTTTGGACGTGTCAATCAACGGTGTCAAAAAAACGACGCAATTCAAATATATTTTATGTTTGGAAGTCTCTGTAATAAATGATAAATATGGATTGTCTACATATGTTTTACTAATGGATTCAATCGATGAAACATTCAATGTTTCCAAATTATACTTATTCAAGTGTGCTAACACATATATTTCCAATGGACTATTCGTTGTTATATCATCGTTTTTCGTTGTTATGTATGATTGATTTTGTAGGCGTGAGTTGCAAGAAGTGGTTGTAGTTATAGTTATTATAGCATTTGTCCAATCTCTAATCAATACTTGTTCTGTATCTTTTTTAAAACAAATCGTATCATAATTAATATTGAGATGCACAATGTTTGTCTTTTGTAATAATAATATGTGTTTCAATATTTTTTGATAAGTGGTTATGATTGTGAAAATGTATTTTTTGGGGTTTGATTTTATCGCGGATAAATATTCAAAAAAACCAATCATTTCATCTTCATTGTTTTGATATTCTAATAAATACAAGTCTTTTTCTTTTTCTTTTTCTTTTTCTTTTTCTTTTTCTTTTTCTTTTTCTTTTTCTTTTTCTTTTTCTTTGTTTCTCTCTTTTTCTTTGAAGAGAGAAATAGCACTTGTCACTATTTCAAACTTGTCTGAATATATCGGAATAGAGTTTCTTATTTTGTCGCAAATATAAATATTGTTTTCACAAAAAAAATTATTAATAACAATAATTTTTTTCTTTTTCTTTTTCTGATTATTTTCATTCATTTCATTCTTTTGTTTTTTTTGTTTCAATCCAGATATATTAATTGAATTATGCAACATTTTATTTATAAATGAATGGATATAAAAAAGTAATAATTACAACGATTAAAATAAAATAATCAAATGTGCGAATTATTTTTTGATATTTAATTGGCAATTTTTCATATTCTTTTATATATTCAGGCGGTTTGAATGGTCCAGACAACCATCCTAACAAAGTTGGTTTAAATCTGTCATTACAATCATAAATAACATCATACCACGCGAGAGAAATATATGCCGACATTCCTAATAAAAACCCCATTACAATATTATGTGCTCTACTACTTGGATGAGGCAACCAATACACGACTAATATAAAAGCGGAAAATACGAGACATTTTGGATTCAAATACAAAGGTGTGTTGAAAAGTCCTCCGCCCATATATTATATCCGGTTATTATTATTTATGGATTTATTTTACTGTTAGATATTTACGTTTACTTTTAGAAAATAACGATTTTTATATGTTTTTTTAATCTTTTTTTTAATATCCTCTGCAGTCATATTTTCAATATAAAGTCTTGCAATTTCTTCAGATAACAAATCAATATTTTCTTTACAAAAATCTAAAAAGGCAGTGGATGGTTTGGAACTGTTTTTTAAAATATGTGCATCAATGGCATTTATAATATTCTTATCAACACATATATATTTTCTTCGTTGTGGTTGTTCTTTTTTTTCTGGGGATTTTTTGCGAAAATAATAACGTGCGCTGCGAAACATTTTATCCTTGACATCTCCATCATAATTTAAATTTGTCAATCGTCTAGTTTCGTGTTCTATTAATTCCGTGTTTTCTTCTGTCCAAACATTCCAGGCAGATTTAAATTCTTTTCTATCATCATATTGATGAATTTTTGAGAAATTGTATAATTCAATCATGAATTGTTCCTCGAATTTATAACGATATATTGGTTGTGTTTGCTCTTGCATTTGCTCTTGCATTTGCTCTTGCTCTTGCATTTGCTCTTGCTCTTGCATTTGCTCTTGCTCTTGCTCTTGCGTTTGCGTTTGCTCTTGCGTTTGCTCTTGTTGTAACATTATTGTTTGATTGTTAATTAGTTAAGATGATTGTTGCTTTTTTTAACTGTAATAAAGCAATTCAATTTTAATATTATTAATTATAAATACTTCCCAAACAAACACAAATAAAAACACAAGAACGAGAACAACGCAAACAATAAACATTAAAAAATGATTTGATATTTTATTATTATATAAATAATAATAAAATGGAACAACTTTATCTTAAACAATTAACACCACAAGAGAGAAAAGCACACGACATTGCAAAATCACATCTTGGAACTTCTTTTGATATATTGAGAAGCAATGGATATAAAGTATGGATGAATAAGCAGGATAAAGAGTCATTAAAAGAGTCAGAGTCGTCTTTGTCGTCTGGTGGTCCTTCGTCTTTGTCGGCGTCCTCGTCTAGTGGTTCTTCGTTGTCTTTGTCGGCTAGTGGTCCTTCGTCTTTGTCTGACGGTCCTTCCATTGTGCAAAAATAAGCGCAATTTACCTCCTTTATTATTATTATGATTATTTTGGTCCTTCTTCTCTTTTATAGATTTATATCCAAATATAACCTCAGAAAAAGTAGTGAATACACTTTCAGCCACTTCGTCTGATTTCTCTTCTTTTGTATTTTCCAATGCATCAATAAATTCTGTTATTTTCTCTTTTTTAGTTGTATCATCCATTTTGATTTCTCTCAATTTGTCAATAATTAAATTAACTATATGAAGTATACTATTTTTAATTTGTATACGAAATAAATTAATATTGTTTAATGATGACTTTATATTTTGTATTTCAGCATCAGAATTTTCTATATATGGGGACAAAAAATTTGGTTTAGGTTCCTTTTTTGATAAAATATTTAAAATATTAAAATTCTTTATTTCATTTATTAATGATGTTGCTTGATGTCCTGCCATTAACAGAGTTGTTGCATCATTAAACATTAAACTAAATGGAACAGTTACTGTAATTATGGTATTTTTAACTAAATAACCACTAGAAATTGCAATTGGTTGTAATGTTACATCAATCCAATCATAACATTTATCAATAATGTATATTGACAAATTGTGGCTTGGGTCATTTAATAATTCTGGGTCATTTTCATATACTAATTTCGGATTATTTAATAGTTCTATGATTTGATTAGTTAGTTTTTCAGTTATATTATTTGGATTAAATTCTGGATTATCTTCATTTATACGACTAAAGTTGAAGGCATTACTTAATTTTGTAATTGAACCAAGTATATTATTTTTGTCGGGGGTGTCGTTTTGTTTTGTTTCTTGTTTTGTTTGTTTTGTTTCTTGTGTCATTGAGCCAAGTATATTATTTTTGTCGGTTGTGTCGATGGTGTCGTTTTGTTTTGTTTCTTTTGTTTCTTGTCTCATTAATTTAGTATATGGATTATCTTCACGTGCCATAACCAATGAATTATTACTAACAGCAGCACCAAACATATTGGCTGTTTTTTTTCGGTTTTTTGATTTACTCATATTATATTGAGATATTTAGTTTTTTATAATCCGAAAATGTCAATGATAATTTTTTATTTATCAATTTTTTATCTGGCTTTTTCAAAAAATTGAAATTTGCGATTTTACCTTGATGTGTATATCTGTTGGCAATTACTTCTTGCGATTGTTTTGGTTGTTGCGTTTGTTGTTGCGTTTGTTGTTGTTGTTGAGACGATTGATGCGGTTGTTGTTGTTGTTGTTGTTGAGATTGTGTTTTATTTGTTGTGTTTTTATTATAAGTTTTGAATTTTGCAAAGATTTGTTTTTTTTGGTCTTTCTTTGCATCCGGTTCTTTTGCATCCGGTTCTTTTGCATCTGATTCTTTTGTGTCTGATTCTTTTGTCTCTTGGTCTTGCTTTGCATCCGGTTCTTTTGCATCCGGTTCTTTTGTCTCTTGGTCTTTTGTGTCCGAGTCTTTCTTGTTTTTCTCTAATTCATCTTCTGGATTTACATATAATTGTTTACACTTATAAGTATTTACATATTTTCGTGCAATAGTATTTAAATATTTATACGGAATAGAATTGTCACTATAATAAATAAAAGAAGATGTTTTATGACTATATAATATCAACGCATTTCCATTTGGGGTGTTTTCTAAAATAAAACAATTGCATAATCCTTCTAATTTTTCTTGTGTTAATTCATCATCCATTATTTCCTTGTTAATTTTATATTTATCTTCATATTTTTGTATAGGCTTTTTTTTATCAGTATCTTTATTATCATTATCGTCTTCATCATCGTCTTCATCATCGTCTTCAGCATCGTCTTCAGCATCGTCTTCAGCATCGTTTTCATCACAAAACCCGTCCAAAAAAGAGATTACCTTTTTTGCTTTGCGCATTTCTTGTATTACATAAAAAATACCAACTACACAAAAACAGTAATAATAAAAAATAAGAAAAAACATACACTATTATAATACTAAGGTTTAAATGGTTTTTGCTTAAAGGCAACAACCATCATGACTTGTTTCACCTATTTTATTTTGTTGAAGAATTCATTTTCAACTTACCGGTCACTGACCCTAAGAAAAGAATTCTTCAAGAGTTTAAATAAATCTGCGATTTCTTCTGATAAATCGGCGCATTTTATTAAATCATATGATTTTTTCTCATTGTTTGGATGCAACCGAACCAAATATAAATCTGTCACCTTTTTCCCATATTTCTCTTCTAAGATTGCCTTGTATGTATTCAATTGGAGAGAATAATGCCAATAATTTGCGTCTTGTAAATGATTGACACATTCTGTAATCGCATATTTATTAAAATGATTTATTTTACTGATTTCCTTACTGCGTTTCCAATCATATATTTTTAATGAACCATCAGGGTTTTCATATACCATATCAATAGAACCGGCGAGTTTGAGTTCTTCGTGATAAATCGTCCATTCTGTGCGGTATGGTTTCAAGTCTGGGTTGTCTTTGATGAATTTCAAAAAGAAGTCCCATTCTTCGGACAAATTCGGCGGCGGAATTCCGTCGTCGATTTCGGCTTCATATACATTCAACAAGTCTTCGTGTGTATATGAAATCGGAGCATTATCTTCGTCTACTAAATCCTGATTCATAAAACATTCAATATCAAAATGCATGTTTGTTCCTGCTCCAGATTCAGTGGCACCGTTGGATGCCCATAATTGTTTGATTTCTTCTGCAGTCATGTTCCAATATTTATTTCCTGGTTTCCAATTGCGTCCTTTCATCATATTACGAATAACTTCATCCGCATTGAAATGTGGGAAATGCGAATGGTTCCAGGTTGTGACTGAGGTGTATTGACTGTGAGGGTCAGACGTGATAATATATTTGTGCCCTTCTTCAAAAAATTGAATGTGATTATCTCTCTCGTGCTTATTTTTTCCATAAAGAATTGGATATAATGTTGATTTTGTAATTGGTGCTGTTCCTTTCATTTGAGTTTCTTACATAATTATAAAAGGATAATTCTATATCAATTTTTATTTTTATTTTTATTTTTGTTCGTTTTTGTTTTATTTGTTTTCATCCTTTATCAAAAAAAGTACCATCTGGTGTTCAGTGTATCCATTTACGCATAATAATAAGATATTTATAAATTGTTTTCTTGGACGCATTTTTTCCAATAAGAAGAGTATAATTTAGAAAAGTCGTATGGTTTTGATCGAATAATATTATATTGTTCATTTAAAAAATCAGGAGTAATGATATTCCAATCATCAATGATGAGAACCGGTAGATTGTTATAAAGAGAATCCATAGGGGTTGAAATCATAATAGGTATAGTACCAACCATCAAACTTTCCCACGTTCTATGTGTATCTATACCTCTTCCGGGAGGAGATAGACAAAACTTATATTTTTTTAATTCTATCAAATAATTTTCAAACTCTGCAGGAGGTGAAAGAGGGAAATGTTTCTCGCAAATAGTGAGAACTTGTTCTCTTATTTTTGTATGATCTTTAAAAAATGGGTTTTCAGTAGTTTTATTAAAATGAAAATACAACAGTTCTCGTTTATTCGAAGAGAAATTTTCTGTAGGTCTTAAACAATGACGATATAATATTTGTAATATCTGTGTTTTATCTTCCCCAAAAAACTGATGACTTCTATATTGCCATTTTGGACCTAACGGGAGAGCTGCTATTTTATTATGAACAATAGAAGGATTTTTTGTAAACCAACGAAGAAGATGAGGATTATTCAAAATATAATCGTGACGACGAACAATATTTTCATTATCACAAGGGAAACTAAAATATGGAATACAAAAATCATCATTGCAAGTAGTAATTAAAATAAAAGGGGTCATAATAGATTGTACAAAAGGAAAATAATATTCTAATAATTCAGTTGCAATAAAAATGATGATATGTTGTCGTGAAAGTTGTTGCATAGCATTTTGATAAATATGAACTGTTGTAGGATTATCATACTTTTGAATGAGAACAACATCAGAATAAAAAATAAATAAATCATTGCTTATAAAAGGTTCACTCGACATAATAAATATAATGCGATATACTTTATATTTATTTATTATTTTTTCGATTAAAACGACTTCAGTTTTAGAAGATTTTTTTTTCTTATCAATTTTTATTTTATTTATTGGGGGGTGATGCAACAATACGACCCTTTTGAACAACCTGTATAATTTGAATAAATTTTACCGTGAAATAATGAATCACACGAATATTCTGTGTCTGTGCAATTACCTCCTTGTTCTGAAGTTGGACACGTATTGTTATTCGGTGGTGATGGTGGTGGTGGGTTGGGCGGCGGATACGACGAACAATTACTTCCTACATTATCTTGTTTTGCTGTAACATTGTCTGGACAACAGCCATATATTGTTCCTTTACATCCACCAATAGGATGAGGAATAGGTTGCGGTTGTGGTGGATAAGGAGTCGGTTGAGGTGGACGAGGGGTCGGTTGTGGTGGATAAGGAGTCGGTTGTGGCGGATAAGGGATTGGTTGTGGTGGATAAGGGGTCGGTGGATGATAATAACAATTACTGCCTACAGTATCGTGTTTTGCATTGACATTGTCTGGACAACATCCGTATCTGGTTCCGCTACATCCGCCAATAGGATATGGATATGGTGGTGTTGGTGTTGGTGGGGTGATTACTTTAATGTGAGTAATTGTGTATAAAATTAAAAAACACAAAATTACTATTAGAAGAATATTTTCAAGTTCCATAAATTATTTGTTTATTTTATTTATTTTTTGTTTTTTGTTTCATTGCATTAGATATTATAATTTCAAAAATTTTTGTGACAATGAACTCGACCGTCGTGGTAGCGGTGTTGCACGTCGTGTTTTCTTTTTACTCAATTTTGTATGAAATGGTATTAATTGAAATCTGACTGTTTTTTTATGTTTTTTATGGGGTAAATGATTGTTTGTGACAATGTTTTCTTTCTTATATGCGTTAAGTTGTTCTTGTTGCTGTGCTATCAATTCTTGTTGCTGTTTTATTAATTCCTGTTGCTGTTTTAAATGAATTTCCGCCCGAATTATTAATTCATTTTCTTTACAGGATAATGGTTCTTGTTCTTTTTCTTTATATATCATTGGCAAAGGTGACGACAAAGGCAACGACAAAGGTTCTTGTTCTTGTTCTTGTTCTTCTTGTTCTTCTCGTTCTTTATATATCATTGGCAAAGGTGACGACAAAGGCAACGACAAAGGCAACGGCAAAGGCAACGACATTGATGAGGGTTCTTCTTCTTGTTCTTGTTGATATATCATTGACAAAGGCAAAGCCGACGACAAAGGCATCGATTCTTCTTCTTCTTCATTTTGAAATGGATTATTTATTAATATGATTTGTCGATCATGCATATTAAGATTATTATGTCCTTTCATATCAAGCTTTAATCGTTGTAGTAATGTTCCAGGCTGATGTTTTACATTTAATAAATCAGCAAACATATCCGAATTTATTTTTTGATTCATACTCATATATTATACTGTGAAAGAACTAAATGGGTCTAATAAATTTTCTATAAACGGATTGATTTTTTCTGGGTCAATTAATTCAATATTGTAATTATAACAAATCAAATTGCGTAACCAGTATTTCTTAATCAATTCAGCATTTTTTATTTCTTGGCTAAACATTTGGTCTATAATTGAAAATGCAGAATTCAATATCAATATTTTTTTAACAAGGTCTCTCTTTACTTCAAATAATCCTGTTAAATTATCGGAATTTTCAACAGTTTTAGATAAAGCCTTAACATATCTAATTTCATTCTTTACATTCGTTAATTGAGCAATCGTTTTTTTACTTTGATTTTCTATTTTTTTAATTATTGAAAAAATATTCGTGTTATAAATAACCGGATATCTTTGTCTTATTACACTAGGAACAATAAATTGATTGGTTTCTTTTATTTCTAAAATTTTCTTTTCTACATCCATTAATTTATTCTCCATTGTTTTTCTATCATTTTCACGGCGTATATTTCTTTCAGTGGTCTCTTCATTATTAAAAGAATTGTCGTCTTTAAATAATAATACAATTCCTGAAGTGAATTCAACAGATGATTGTAATTTATCATATTGATGTGCTGAAATTTTATGGGCTTCTGCTGCGGCATCAAATTTGAAGAAATTTACTAAAGAAAGTAAAAAGGCGATAAATGCATTTACTGATGAAATTAAAATATATCCCCATTCATACTTCATAATAGTTCCGGACAAAACTGTTGCAGCTGCAGAGAGAAAAATAGACGGCATCATTAATTTGTTTAATTGTTGTTCTGAATAATCCTTTGATTCTATATAAATCAATTTTTGACCTTTTAAATAAGAGGCTAACACATCCAACGCACTTGAATATTTATGATTAATATCAAAATAATATTTGTTCAATTTATTTTCGACATTTAAATAAGTGATTTTCTTTTGTTTCTCGCTTTTACTACTATATGTATCACTGAAATCGCTGTTATATTCTTGGATAGGTTGGATATCTTTATAATTTTTTAATTCATTAAATGCACCTTTCATTATTTTTAAAGAAGGGTCCTCGAATTCGTTAGTCTCAGTTTCATTCGGTTCTCTCAAGTCTTCCTCTTTTTCTATTTTGACCTGTTGTATTTTTTGTAATTGTATTTGTAATGGCAGCACTTCTTTCATACTTATTATAAATGAATAATATATGGCAAAAACAACTCATTGGAAAGGCTGGAAAAATGAACAACCTGGAACTCATCAAAGAACAGTTATGCGACGAAAATGCGGTTCACGTTGTTTTTTAGGCAAAGGCAAATCATTCCCTATTTGCACAAAAGGAACGTGTCGTGTGAATAAGAAAGGGGTATATGCTGCATATATTCGTTCTAGACAATACAGGACACGAGGTAAAAAATATCGGCGCATTTCGGAAAAGGCGGCGAAAATGTTGCGAAATATGTAATGGGTTTATTGGGGTTGAGTTGAGCGTTGTGTTATTCATTATTTTTGGGCATTCAAGGGTTTAAATGAATTTCCGATCGGCAACGCCAGTCCCTTTGGAAAGCGGAAATCATCATGACCGAACTTTGTTCGGTTTAAAAATTGAAATGCTTTTTCTCTCTTTCTTTTGTTGTAAACATTACATTTGGATTGATGAAATTAACAAATTATGATAATTATGGTGATTGGTATGATTGTCAGGATTGCGAGAATGATTGGGGATTATTTGTTGTGTTAGATGAAGAAGAAAAAAAACAGGTAAGTTATAGGAAAATGCTACTAAAGAATATAATACAAATAGAGACAATTGAAGAAGGCGAATGCGAATATGAGCTTGAAGAAACATATGGCAACAAAATTGAATATTATAGAAATGCTCGCGGATTTGGAGATGTTGGAGACCGAGACCGAGATGTTGTTGGAGACCGAGATGTTGTTGGAGACCGAGATATTGTTGGAGACCGAGATATTGAAGACCGATATATTGTTGGAGACCGAGATGGAAATGGAGATGGAGACGGAGACGATTACACAAATATTGTAAAAGAAAAAATACAATTCTTACTGACATATATGTTCACAGCATCAGTTTCAATAGCATTAATTATTTTAACTTTAACGATTTAATTGGTGAAATATACGATAAATGATAAATGATAACTAACATTTTTCTCTAACATTAAACTACAACTACATATTTTTTCCACGTATTTGCATCACACGGATACGATGTTTCACCGAATAATGCACCTGATGGATCAATCGTATACACTTCGTAAAATGGTCCGATTAAAGGATCGATATTTGTCGGACAAGTTATTGGCTGGTTCAATTGCAAGGTTGGCACACCACTTAAATTTAGTATTCTAGTTGGATTTGCAAGTGTATTTTTATTATTTTTGTTACATAAGGTTCTTTTTTTAATATACAAATAATTTTGAGTTGTGGAATACATATATTGTATAGAGAGAATAATTATGCAATGCGAGACGCTATTAAATAACTGGCATTAGTATTTGAGTTATAGTTGAAACTTGATCCTGTAACTGTTTTTTGTATTACCAAATAATATGTTTGACTTGGTGCATTATTAATTATAATGTTGTTGTAATTAAAACCAAATGTATTGTTAATGTTACAATTACTTAATAAAAACCCATATTTGGTTGGATCTTGGCTTGATGAAGTTGTTGATAAACTAAATAATTGTTTGAGGCATCTGGGATTTGTAGATAATTGTTTGAGGCATCTGTAATTTTTAAATAATTGTTTGAGGCATCTATAATTTTTAAATAGTTGTTTGAGGCATCTGTGATTTGTAGATAATTGTTTGACGCATCCGTTATTTTTAAATAATTGTTTGATGCATCGAGGATTTGTAGATAAGTATTTGATGCATCCATGATTTTTAAATAAATGTTTGATGCGTCAGTGATTTGTAGGTAGTTATTTGATGCATCCATAATTTGTAAATAAGTATTGGAAGCATCGACAATTGATAAATAAATATTGGAAGCATTGACTACAGTTAAATAATTATACATGCCGCTTATTGGTTGATATGTTAATTTTGCTGTAATGATTGTTAAATATGTGGCATTTGCAAAAGGCAATGTGATGTAATTGTTTGGATTGTTTGAATTTGTGCTTGCGTAATTTGGGGTCACTTCGCGTGAATTGTAGTTACATTCATTATATTCTTCTTCTTGTTCTTCTTGTTCTTCAATTGGATAGGATGTTGTTATTCTTGAGATTGAGTTTGGCATTGATTGTAATAATTGTTGTTGTTGTTCTTGTTGTTGTGGTGTTTGTGTTTGGGAATTTTGTATAAATTGAAAGCCATGACTTGATTGAGTAGTTGATTGAGTATTTATAGAATTTTGTATAAGATTAAATACTTTCTTTTAATGATATAAAACTAATTTTGTGTAAACAGATAACATGAATATTACTCCCATTGACATTACTCCCATTGACATTCACCATGATATTATTAATTGGTCTGACACTTGCCCATTTATTTTTCCAATTCGTGAAGGACAGGTCATCAAAGTATATGATGGCGACACGATTACGATTGCGGCTTATATGCCTTATGCGGATGGCACTTCGCCATTGTTTCGGTTTTCTGTTCGTTTAAATGGTATTGACACACCTGAAATCAAAGGACATTCAGAGGAAGAGAAAAAAGCTGCAAAACAATCGCGTTCAGCGTTGAATGAGAAATTGTTGCATCACCTTGTTTCTCTGAAAAATGTCCAGACTGAAAAATATGGACGCATCTTGGCTGATGTATATTTGGGCGATTTACACGTGAACCAATGGATGCTAGACAATAATTATGCGGTGAAATATGATGGAGGCAAGAAAGAGGCATTTACTACCACGACGCCGGTTTAGGGTTTCTCTGTTCCTCTAAATATCATACACTGACTTAAATGTCAAACAAAAACTATAATCCATGTTATTAATATCTAATACGCGTCCATATTCATCCAACAATTGTATATTCATTTTTTGAATGTCGACTGGTCCATAATATTCTCTCGGAGTAGTAATGAGAGAAAGATTGTTTTGTCCCAAAATATCGAAAAAATTTGCATTCATTGAAATGCGTGCTAAAATATTATTGTTTAAAATGGACGAGGTAAATGCACTATAAAAATTATTATTTACATTGTTGTTATAATCGTCGACAACTAAATAAATGTATCGCGGACCTAACAAATCGACCACGCCTTCAGATACATATGTTGAATTGTTTATGTAAAATCCATTTCTAAATCCGAGTGTCCAACCTAATTTCAATGGCAAAGGAGTACTTTTATCCTCTTTGCCATTTTTATCTGCTTGAAAATTGAGAGAAAATTGGATTGTTGTTGGGTCAATGGTTGTCTTGACACCGACCACCATTTGTCCTGACCCAGATGTATTCATGATATTAATCACAAATATCAAACTATCAAATGGATTGCCCAAATTTGTTAAAATACTATTTAAATAACTGGTTATTGTATCGTATGTATAATTGCCGTCTTGAATGGTTAAAACGGCTGACGTTGTTGATGTTGTCGTTGTCGTTACGGTCAATGTCATGAAATTGTTTCCGTATTGTTTTGACACATTGTAAAAGGTGGTTGGCATTTCAAATGCGGATAATTGCATTGTCATTACACTACTCATTTTTATTGGGAGATTTAAATGATAATTTGTTGCTGGAGAACCATAATAATTCTCTCTAAATCGCGTGTCTATATTCAAATTTTGGGTTGATACACGCTTTTTTAATGGATTGATGATTCCAGGGAAAAACTCGCTCGGAAAAGAATTTAAAAAAGGGGTTGGCTTTCTCTCTTGGACATCATGATTGTTGTCTGTGTCTATTGGGGTCGGTTTTAAATCAAATCGCGTATTGTAGAAATTGGCGAGATCAGTTAATAATAACTGTTTGGCTTCTTTTAAAAATAGGAGGGTCTTGTTTTTTATGTTTTCATGGATCGTTTGATTGTTTACAATGTTATCTCTTAATTTTTTTTCTTGAATGTCTACTAATTCCTGGTTGTAATCTGATGGCAATTCAAACATGTCTTGTAATTCTGTTTTTTGGTAATTCTTAAGATTAAAATCCATATAATATATTGTTTTAATATATTTTTATTGTTTATTTTATTGATTAACTTTATAGAATGTCGTATTCCAAACAATTATTTCCTAGTTTTCGTAGTGGTCCAACAGGTAATACTGGACCCACAGGTAATACTGGACCCACAGGTAATACTGGACCCACAGGTAATACTGGACCCACAGGTAATACTGGTCCCACAGGTAATACAGGACCAACAGGTAATACAGGACCAGCCGGATTTGTTCAACAAGGAACAAATTGGGCGGATTATCTTTATTGGAATGATTTATCTGGTAATTGGGCAGTTGGTGATACAAACATAACCTTAGGTTCATATGCAGGACAGGTGAACCAAGGACAATTTGCCGTTGCATTAGGATATCAAGCAGGCAATTCAGGACAAGGAACATATGCGATTGCAATTGGGTATCAAGCAGGATATTCAAATCAAGGCACAAATGCGATTGCCATTGGACATAATGCAGGATACACAAATCAAGGATCATATGCTGTTGCCTTTGGGTATGGAGCAGGGCAATACTCTCAATCCGTCAATGCGATTGCCATTGGACATAATGCAGGATACACAAATCAAGGAACATATGCAATTGCCATTGGACATAATGCAGGATACACAAATCAAGGAACATATGCTGTTGCCTTTGGGTATGGAGCAGGG
>Ga0315275_10000798_pt1 | contig 26448 bp, 13 predicted proteins | sample YL17G03_0_MG_FD_205557 | JGI IMG/M metagenome (GOLD analysis project Ga0315275, IMG submission 205557) | Sediment microbial communities from Yellowstone Lake, YNP, Wyoming, USA - YL17G03_0 | ecosystem: Environmental > Aquatic > Freshwater > Lake > Sediment | place: USA: Wyoming | collected...
TGTCTCGAAGAGGGCCGCCTTCGTGATCGTGACATTGTCGGTCAGGAAGACCGTCTTCTTCAGCTCGGTGCTGCCGAGGCCGCACTCCTCCCAGACCGCGAGCACGCTCGCCGGCAGCTGGGCAGCGGTCACCTTCTCGTAGACGAGGGTCCGGTCGCCGCTGAAGAGGCTCTTCAGCGCGTCGAAGGTCTGCGTCGCGTCCCAGCCGGTGACGAAGCCGATGAGGAGGCCGCCGACCACGACGGCGAGGAAGATGTAGATGACGACCTCGATGGTCTCCATGGGCCCCTTACTGGTGATGATGCTTTATATGGTTTATGCCTCCACTTCTCAGCCAGACGGGTTCGCGACGCACGCCTCGTCGACGGAGATGACGTCCGCAGTCCTGGAATTACTCCTATAAACATAGTAGCGGCCGGTCGCGGCGTCGTGGAGGATGTCGGAACCTCCGCCGTTGTAGGCCAGGGAACGGAGCACGCCGTCCTGGTCAGGGATGGCTTTGGGGTGGGCAGGGTCGGCGAAGGAGACGAGGAGGGCGCTAACGGAGAACGAGGGGGAGGCATAATTCGTAAAGAAGTTCGTGTAAACGAGGCCGTCCCTCGCCGAGAGGGATGAGAAGTATTCAATCGACGAGTTGTAGACGGTGAAATTGAACTCGCCGAGCCGTTTCGGCGAGACGGGATTGCTCCAGTCGTAGGCGACGATGCTATACTGGGTCCCGTTGGCGATGAAGGCGTAGGCCTTCCGCCCCTCCTGATCAAAAACGAATCTATAGTTCGTGAACGGCTGGCCGTTCTCGTCGTGCAAGAGGATTGGACCAGTCGGATTTGACGGGTCGCTCAGGTTCCACGCCGCTAGGCCATTGCCAGGCAGCGGATTCCCGTAGATGTCCGTCGGATAGGTGTAGAGGAACGGGTCGCCGTCCGGTGCCTGATAGACCCAGAAAGGACTAACACGGAGCCAATGGTATTCTAGGAATGCGAGCGGCCGCGGCATGCCATCGTCGCCGAGACGATAGATGCTGATGCCGGACAATGTGTCGGACCCAGCCCAGGCGGAAGTAGTACTCCATTTTGTAGTGCTCTGTTCGTTCGTGCTGAGCAGGCCGACGAGGTAGCGGACGCCGCCCACTTTGACGAGCTTGCCGTTCATGAAGTAATCGCCGCTGGGCCACAGGTCGTATTGATAAAGCCGCGTCACGGAGGGCGGAACAAACTTGAAGATGACATAACCGTGGAAACCGTACCGGGCGTAGCCGATGGGGTCGTCGTCCAGGACGCTGAAGCCGCCGAAAGGATACATGACGCGGAGCGTCCAGATCTGGTCGGTGAAGAGCCTCGCGTACGCGATGCGCACCGGCCTAGCGGGGTTATCGAGGGTGAAGGCGCGCATGTAGTAGCCGCCGTTCGCGTCGATGAGGTACCGTTTCCCGCCGAGGGTCCAGACTTCGCCGCCGTAATCGCGCGGAATCCACGGGTCGTTGTTCAAAGAACAATCATACGGCTTCGATTTGTTGACCGGGTACTTGCAGTCGGGATCGTTCGACGTGTTGAAGTAGGTCGTCTCGAAGCGGACGCAGGGACCTGCGGATACGCCCTGGAACTGGCAGCTCTCCACCTTGACGATATCGCCGTCCGACAACCGTATGCGGGCGAAGTAATACCCGCCATCCTGCTGGAACGCGAGCACGTCGGGCGTCCCGCGCTCGCCGCTGTTGCATTTCCGTGGCGTTATGGATGTGATGCCTGGCTGGCTGCGCAGGAGAGCGGGATGCACCGGGTCCTTGACGTTGATGATGCCGACGTTGTCGTTCGCGCTGGCCACGAGCAGGTCGCCGGAGAGCGAGAGCGTCGGGAGGAAGGGAGTCCCCGTGGCGGTGCTCCATGTTGTTGTGCTCAGCAGCACAGGGTTCTTGAAGTCAGAGATGTTGTAGGCGTAGAGCACAAAGCTGTCGTCCGCGATCCTGTACAGGACGCTGCGCTGCACATCCACGGCGTAACGCTGTCCTTTGACCGAAGGCGGAGCCCACTCCGCGACCAAGGTCGGGGAGGAAGGGGACGACACATTCACCACCGCGATACTATTCCCGTTAGAGAGGAAGAGGTACTTCTGGCCCCCGTGCTCGTACACTGCATTCATCGTGAATAACGTCTGCGCTGCGAGCCCCACCGGCAGCCTCCCCACCGGCAGCGCCGTCTTCCACTTGAACGTCTCTGGCGTGACGCTGCCGTCGGCGGCGCTCAGCAGGTAAATCTTATCGCCGACGGCGAGATAGACTGAGCCCTGGTTCCTGAAGAGGAGGCCGCTCCCCCCTCCTCCTGTGCCAGTGAGTTCGCATTCTGAAGGGGAGAACCGATGCGTCCCCGGAGAGGGCCCGGCGTGGAGGAGGTGGACCGGCGGGCCGATGGAGAGGATGTCCCAGCCCCAGTCGCCGCGATTGACATAGACATACGGGAATCCGTCGAGCGTCGCATACCCTTCGAGATGGTCGCTGATAAGCGCGTGGGTATCATAGTCGTAGGCGCAGGAGCGGATTGTTCCGTTCACGATCCAGAGGAATCCTGGCGGGTTATCCTGGCCGTCGAGCTGCGTCGGAAGCGAGAGCGGCTGCGGCTGGTTGTTATTGTCCAAGATATCGTCCGCCTGTATAGGGAGCGCCCTCCATGAGGCCTGCATCGGCGTCGTGATGTTGAAGACCGCGACGCTGTTCGGCCAGCCGTAGATGAGGTAGCGCTCGCCGCCAAGGCGTACGGTGGCAAAAGAGAGCGCCATGTTTGCATGGACGTTGTCCTTCACTGCGGGGTAGCTGCAGACATCGGTGATGTACCGCGACGTTGTGTACGTCGCGTCATCGGCCGGGCATGTTTGACAAGTGCCGCTGGCCGTGCACACGCCGCTCGCGCAGGCGCCGCACTCCCTCGCGACGCCACAGCTGTCACGGGCTGTGCCGCACACGCGGCCCCCGCAGACCGTCGCGTTGTCCCGCCCGTCCGCGCAGGGGATGCAGCTCCCAGCGCCGTCGCAGGTCCCCTCCACGCCCTCGAACGTGGTGCAGTACCTGCCTCTCGTCACGTTCTTCGCTGCCTGGACGCAGGTGCCGTTGACGCAGACCGGCGCGGTGCAGTCGATCGACTGGTCGGTCAGCTCGCACGCCTGCTCGTCGCAGGGCGGCAGCGTGAAGAGGCCGCGTTCGTCCTGGGTGAGGTTGACGCCGGTGGAGTAGGGGAGCTGGAGGCTCTTCCGGACGAAGAGGAGGAGTATCGCCGCGATGATGACGGCGATCACGGTGAAGATGACGATGCCGATTGTCCGCTCCATCGCCCCTTCCTAGGTTCGACGTTTTTTAAATCTATCTGGGCGGCGCCCTCACGTCCTGCTCGCGTCCCGCCTGTTCCTTCGCAGGTGCTGCGTCCCCGTAGGGGGCAACCCCCCGCGACGCACACGCTTTCTTTTTTTGAGGGACGCTCGCCCTTAAGGACGGTGACGGCGCCGCGATGGTGTTGGCGGTACGTAGAACGAAATATTATGGGCATTGATAGTAAGTTATATTAAATTAATCGTTATCCTAACGTGAGAACGGACTTGAAGAGGACGTTGACGATGAAGAAGTAGCCGCCGAAGAGGATCACCGTGTAGATGATGAACCCCATGATGTTGCTCCGGATGCTTTGGAAGAGCTTGAACTTGTCGTTCCCGACGTTGATGGACGTCGAGAAGTAGGAGAGTATCAGGATGATCTCGACGAGGTAGACGGAGACGATCACCTCGATGAGGAGCGGCGGGATGATCTTCGAGGTGTCGACGAGGGAGAAGTTCATCGGCCCGACGCTGCCGAAGGCGGAGGCGATCAGGGCGAGCTGCGCGGTGATGAAGACGAGGGACTTGACGATGGCGACGGACATGATGACCGCTGCGGCGCAGAGGAGCGGGGCGAGCATCGTCGTGGTGATGTTGATGAGCGAGACCGTCTCGGCGAGGAGCGTCTTGATGTAGTCGTCCAGCTTGTAGACGCCGATGGTCTGCTCGCGTATCATCTTCGCCGCCCTGGCGCTCGACGCCTGCGAGATCTCGGAGAAGGAGGTGATCTGGCTGAGGATCTCCACGGTCCGCTTCGAGGGGAGGAGCTGGCGGAGCCGCTTCTGCATGATCTGGCCGATGGACTGCTTGCTCGTCAGGAGGTAGTGCTGGATCCGCTCGAAGGCCTTCACGACGGGGTGGTCGGCGAAGCCGAAGGACCGGTAGTCGTTGATCACCTCGGGGATGATGTTCTCCGTCGCGAGGTTCAGCGTCAGGTAGGTGGAGAAGCTCTGGAGCAGGTGGGGCAGGTCCTGCTCGATCTCCGCCACCTCGTTCCACAATTTCCTGTAACGGCGCTCGTACATCGCCGCGTAGAAGTAGCAGCCCGCCATGATGCCCGCACCCAAGAGCCAGCCGGTGAAGATGACCGCGAGCGACTCGGTGTCGCCGGCGGTGCCGGTCAGGACGCGGTAGAGGAGGAAGAGCGTCGGCACGCTGAGAACGACGGCGATGCCGATGGCGGTGAAAAGGAGCCACGCCGGCGGCTCCCTGTACTCCGCGGCCTCCTGGATCCTGACGGTGTCCACCTGGATCCGCTTCGCGGTGAAGTTGAGCGCCATGAGGAGCGTCAGCGTCGGGAAGAGGATGACGTAGATGAAGGCGAGGAGCGGCGCCTTGACCAGCTCGGGGAGGAAGACGGAGAGGAGGGGGAGGAGCATCAGGGAGAGGATGGGGAAGAGGACGCCGATCGTCACCAGCTTCTTCGCGTTGTTGGTCAGCTCCTCCGTGTACCGCTTCCCCATCGTCGTGTAGTTGAGGAGCAGCGTCTCTGTCGTCTCGCGGAGGATCGCCTCGCGGTCCTCCTTCGCCGAGAGCTCCGCGGTCTGGAGGAGCCGCAGCGACTTGACGAAGACCGGGTTCACCTGGTTCCAGATGCCGATGTACTTCGCCACTGCCTCGCCGAGGGTGAAGACCTCCCTCCGCTCGAGCATCTGCCGTATGTCCTCGAACTGGAGCTGGAGCGCGCCGTGGAGGTGCCTGGAGGTCTCGAAGAAGGCGTACTCGAGGCTCGTGTCGAGGGAGACGAAGGTGGTGAGCCGGAGGATGGCGCGGAGCATCTCCTCGTTGTACTCGCCGAGGCGCTGGCTGTAGAGGATGCCGGTCGGGTAGATGTAGAGGACGACGCCGATGATGACGCCGAAGAAGACGAGGAAGTAGGCGAGGAAGGAGAGGAGCGCGGGGTAGATGAGCAGGGAGAGGACAGCGGAGGACGAGGTGACGAGGAGGCCTGCCAGGACGAGGCCGCCGCCGAAGAGGAGCGCGGTGTTGATGACGTCGCGCGACCGGAAGGGGAAGAGGATGAACCTGAGCTTCCGGTCCACGCTGGCGATGTCGGTCGGGAGGGGGAGCGCCCTGCCGAACGCGTAGATGGAGTCGAGTCCCATTTACTCCTCGTCCCCCTCATCGGCGGCCCGCTGCCGCCGCGGCTGGCGGGTGAGGAGCTGCCGCAGCCCCCGGCTGTAGGCCTCCCTGAACGCCTGCTCCTGCTTGGCTGACTCGAGGGGGCGGAGCTGCTCCGCGAGCTGCGCGTAGAGGATGTTCGCCTCAGCCGCGTACGCCGCCTCGACGAGCTCGCTCCGCTGGCCGGCGAGGCTGAGGTGCTCCGTCTTCGCCCAGGCGCGGAGGAGGATATCCTTGAGGAGGCCGCCGTACTCCTTGTAGCCGACGGTGTTCTTCAGGATGGTCTGGAGGGTGACGGAGGAGCCGTCCAGGAGCGCCGGCGTCGGCTCCAGCTGGTCGGTCTCCGGGTCGTAGAGGAGCAGGTCCTGGAACTTCGGCTCGTCCTCCCAGTCCTTCAGGACCTCGGTGACCGAGACGACGCGTCGCTTCCGCCCGATGCCGCTGGGAGATTTGATGAGGTTCTGCATGATGATCAGGTCCGTCACCTTGAAGCTCCCCTTCGGCACGCCGAGGTCGTTGACGACGCGGTCGTAGACGCCGTACGGGTTGTCCGCGTGGATGGTGCCGGCGACGACGTTCGACATCGCCCCTATCCGCATCGCCTCGAAGAGGACCTTCGCCTCGACGGAACGGACCTCGCCGACGATGAGCGCCGAGTCGCCGAGGCGGAGGCTCGTGCGCAGCCCCTTGTCGAAGGGCATCTCCATCCCCTCCTCGAGGAGCGCGGAGCGGACCTTGAGGGGCAGGATGTCGTAGCCGAGCTTCTTGTAGTCGCGGACCGGGATCTCCTCCGTGTCCTCGATGGTGATCATCCGGTATTTGGGGAGGATCTCGAGGAGGAGGCTGCTCAGCAGCGAGGTCTTGCCGCTCCCCCGCGGCCCCGCGGCGATGAAGGAGCGGCCGTGCGCGATGACGAAGGACATGAAGCCGGCGAAGAGCGGGTTGACTGTCTTGTTCCGGATGAAGAGCTGGAGCGTCCAGGGGTGCTCGCGGTGCTTCCTGATGGAGTAGGCGGTGCCGAGGATGGAGAACGGGTCGATGACAGCGGCGACACGCGCCCGGACGTTCTCGATGCGGAGCTCGCCGTCGATCTGGGGCTGCGCCCGGTTCAGGGGGCGGCCTGTGCTGATCTTGAGGCGCGTCGCGAGGTAGTTGAGGAAGTCGTCGCTCGGATAGATGTTGGAGGTGCACTCCTGGTAGGTGGCGTGCACTATCCGCATGCTCGTCTTGTACGCCGGCGGGTTGATGTTCAGCTCGAGGATGTTGTCGTCGAAGAGGAGGTGCTCGAGGACGCCGAACTCCTTGTACCACCGCTTCACGATCTCGTCCCGCGTCACCCCGTCCTTCTTGAAGAGCTCCACCTCGTCGTAGAGCGCCTTCAGCTGCTCGAACGAGACGTTCATCTCCGGTATCTTGAGGTTGTAGATGTAGCCGACGCTGCTCGGCCGCTGGTAGATCTGGACGATCGCCCCTGTCTTGAGGGCGTACTGCTCGACGAGCGCGGCGTCCGGCGGCAGGACGGAGAAGCGGACGTCGACGAAGAAGGGCTCGATGGAGAGGAGGTTGAAGTCGCGGTCGTACTCCTTCGTGAAGAGCCTCGTCTTGATGCGGAGCCGGTCGAACTCCTGCTTGCCGACGAGGGCGCGGCACTCCTTCTCGAAGGTCGGCGAGGCGAGGTTCAGGCCGTGCTCCTCGCTGTCAATCTCGATGACCTCGTGCTCGGGCTCGATGGTCCCACCTCTCCTCAGACGATACTTGCCCAGCCCCTTTATTAATCTTTTCTCTGCACGACAGTCGAGAAGAGGAAGTTCTGGAGAGAATCACCGAATAACAGGTAGAGCGGGGGCGTTGCCTTGGAGCAAGACCAGATTTTTGGCCGATTCATGCAGGTCAAAAATCGTAAATGCTGGCGCCGCCGGCGCCAGTAAACCTCCGCAACGCCCCCTCACGTCGGCAAGAACTCCGCAAAGCCCTCACGCGGCCAGAGCAGCAATTTTTATAAACCGCCCCTCGTCCCGCGACGCCACGCCTCCATGGCGCAGCGGTAGCGCGCTTCCTTGGTAAGGAAGAGGTCCCGAGTTCAAATCTCGGTGGAGGCTTTGACGAAGAGAGCTTTCCTGGCGGTTAAGGAAAAGATTTAAAAATCAAATATGATTTGCGTTTCACAGGTTCAGCTCTCAGCTGACATCAGGGAAACTCGTCGCGGTATCTGCCAGTCAGGTGAGGTGCCTCGGGGCGGGGTGGCCGAGGGGGAAAGCACCGTCGGAGATTTCGGAATATTTAAAAAGCGAAGTGAATTCACTCCCAAGGAACAACCGAAATTATTTACTAACGAAAAACGACACATGGGAGGGTGGTTTTCATGAACAATTCCAACGGGATAACTCGGCGTACACTCGCACAGCTGCTCGCAGCCGGCACTGTCGGCGCAGCCGCAGCCAGCCTCGTCGGAAGGGCGAGCGCCGATTCCTCTAATCGCATCAGCAAGAAGCTCAGTAGTTATACCCCTAGCGGTTTCGCCTCGAATCTCCTCTACGACCGCCTCATCAACGGCAACTTCACGGAGAGCACGGACGACAAAGGGAACAAGAGGCCTGTCTGGGACGGGAAGGGGCGGCTCCGCCTGGTCGGCTTCCAGGAGTCTGGCGACCAGAACTGGGGCAAGCAGTTCTACCTCATCCAGGTTGACGACGATAAAGTGCTCGTCGTAGGTGATCGGGAGCCGGTCCAGGGGTGGGAGCCGGCGTCCCTTGTCGGGGCGCTGAAGACCTACGACCGCGACGGCGTCCAGGTCGGCGTCACGCGCCATGACGCGCTGACCGACATCGTCCAGTCGACAGTCGACAAGAACTATCTCAAGTTCCTCTTCGCAGGGCCGACCGAGGGGGGCAATCCGCTCTATTGGTGGGATAACGCCGCGAAGGACCGCGTCAAGATTCCGAAAGCGGAGGACGTAGGATTGAGCTCTGTGCCGACCAAGAATCCCTACTCCCCAAACCTTCTCTTCGATGCGGAATGGATATACCGGACTGCGTTGCTCGACCTGGGCGACCACGGTGCGCTCGCTGTGCGGCCGTGGCAGGTTGATATTCCGGAAATCAATCAAAACCCGAACAGCACGAGGAACTACTTCCTCTTCGCCTACAAGATCGAGCCTGATGAGCAGGGCAGGAACGGCCTCGGGCCGGCGAAGCTCGGCCTCATCGCCCACCTGATAATCAACGGCGAGCAGGGAATCCTCACCGCCGAGATGGACGGCATCAACAAGAAGCGGCAGGACCTTCTCCAGAAGGGATTCAGCCCGGAGGACTTCCTCACGACCGACTACGCCAAGATCTCGTTCGGCGGCTACAGGAAGGACGGGATGCTGGAACGGTTCGCCGGCGTCGATAATCAGGGTGTGAGCAGCTCAGTGCTGAACCTCTCGAGGAAATACGACGACCCGAATTCGTTGCTCCCCATAGCGTTCGGCCACAATCCTAAGGTGCGAGGGCGTGCGCAGTGGGTGCGCTAGCGAAGGATAGTTAAGGGGTGTCAAGCGATGGGAGAGATGAGAGGAAGTGACAGTGAGAAAGTCTTGACAGCGTGTATTATCATCCCGACGTACAACGAGGCTGGGAACATCGAGCGGCTCCTCGACCGCATCTTCGAGAACGGGCGGCGGCAGCGGAGCGGCCAGCGGTGGCGTCTCTCCGTCCTCGTCGTCGACGACAACTCGCCGGACGGGACCGCTACGCGCGTCAGGGAGTACCGGACGAGGAACCCCGACGTCCACCTCCTCCTGCGGAAGGAGAAGCAGGGGCTCGGCGCAGCCTACATCGCGGGGATGCGCCACGCCATGGCGCTCCTCAGCCCCGACGTCGTCATGGAGATGGACGCTGACTTCTCCCACAACCCCGACGACATCCTCCGGCTCCTCGCGGAGATCCGGAACGGAGCGGATTTCGTCATCGGCTCCCGCTACGTCAAGGGAGGGAGCATCCCGCCGGCATGGGGGCTCCACCGCCGGCTCATCAGCAAGGCTGCGAACCTCTACACCAAGGCTGTGCTCCGCATCCCCCGTGTCAGGGACTGCAGCGGCGGGTTCAGGGCCATCCGGACCTCTGTGCTGCGGCAGGTCGACCTCTCCTCGCTCAACGTGAAGGGGTACGCCTTCCAGGTGCTGCTCCTCGAGGCGGTCGTCAGGAACGGCTGCGTCGTGCGGGAGGTCCCCATCGCCTTCTCGGAGAGGAACGCGGGGAAGAGCAAGATGCGGTTCGCCGACATGGCAGAGGGGGGAGCTCTCCTCTTCAAGGTCGGGACGCAGCGTCTCCTGGCTTCCCAGCGACGGCCGCAGCCTGTGCAGCAACTGGGTACGGAGGCTATTCGGGCCGAGGCAGAGGCTCTCCAGGCTGAGCAGCAGTCCGCGACCATAGAGACCTGAATCCGAGGCTAGTATGAGAATCGTCGAGGCTATTCAGAGGAGGCTCGGCAGGGAGAGGCTCCGGAAGCTGGTGCTCTTCGGCCTCGTGGGCGGCTTCGGCACGGTCCTCAACACCGCGATCCTCTACGCCCTGACAGCGTTCGCAGGCCTCTACTACCTCCTCGCAGCAGCCATCGCCACGGAGAGCGCCATCATCTCCAACTTCATCGGCAACCACCTCCTCACGTTCCGGCACGACCGGGATGACACGCCGCTCTGGCGCCGCTTCCTCTCCTTCCAGGCAATCAGCCTCATCACCCTGGTCGGCACCCTCGTCATCCTCTGGACCCTCACCACCCTCCTCGGCGAGCGGCTCCTCCTGGTCTGGAACCTCGTCGCCATCCTCCTGATGTTCCTCGCGAACTTCGGGCTCAACTGGAAGTTCACCTGGAAGGGTGGCGCGGCCCGGCAGGAGAGAACCGGACGGCCGCCACCGGGCGGCGCGAGGAGAGGCAAGCTCCCCCTCCTCATCATCCTGCTCCTTCCCGCTCTCCTCGTCTTCTCGCCATCGGTCCACGCCGAGGACATCGTCGCGGCGAGCCAGTTCGGCTACCATCCGCTGAGCGAGAAACAGGTCGTCGTCTACGTCGTCTCCACGAACGCCACTGGCGGCGACTTCACTGTCAATGGCCCGCAAACCTTCAATGGGCTGCTCACGGTGCCGGTTGACGGCAACACCAATCCGACGACGTGCCAGGGAGGGGTGGCGTGCCTCGTGGGGGACTTCACGAACCTCACCGCGCCAGGCATCTATACGCTCACCGCGACCGCAGGCGGCCAGAGCCACACCACAGCGCAGCTCCTGATCAGCCCGGACATCTATGCGAACAACCTCCCCGTCTTCTTCGAGTTCTTCGACGCTGCACGGCAGCAGGGCTCGGACTACCACGCCGACATGCATGGCGCCGAGAGTCCGGCGCTGCCCACGATAGCCGACGGGAGCTACATCCTGCAGGCAGACCAGGCCGCGCTCACCGCTGTGCGGCTCAGCAGCGCGTACCGGCGCGACCCCGCGATATTCGATGACACGATGCGGGCGCACATCATCGACTACGTCGACTACCTTCTCGGGATCCGGGGCGCGCATGCGGTAGTGGGCCAGGGCCCGTACCGCTTCGGTTGGGAGATGTCGCCGCAGGACGCATTCGTTCCCGGACCGACCAATCTAACTGAGTTGCAGCTCTACGACTCTGCAGGGAATCCTTCGCAGATCGTGAACAACGTCACGAGCCTCTGCGGCGAGAACAACTACACCGGATGGCAGTCGTGCGTCGATCGGGCGGCGCAGCTCTACCAGTGCGCCGTCGACGAGCCCTGTCTCAACCTCACCTACGTAGGCCCGGGGGGTACAGTCCAGATCACGTCCGGCGACCACACCTACCCCGCAGGCTGGATGTACGACTGGAACTGCTTCATCGATGCCCGGCTGCAGAGCGGGATGTTCAACGACGCGCCCGACCCCTGCCTGATGTTCGACGAGACGCGGGGCGGCGACATGTACACCATCCTCGCATTCGCTGCGTTCACGCAGGCAATCCCCGCCATCTATGACCGGGACCCTGCGAAGGCGACCGCGGTCTACAATGAGGTGAAAGCCATCGCGGCCGGAATCGGGGATACCTTTGCGAACACAAACATCAACACTCTTGCGGGGCCGAAGAATATGACCGCGGCCCAGAAGTACGCCTGGGCAGGCATGGGCCTCTTCCTGCTCTACGACTACAGCGGCGACGCGTCGTACCTTGTGCGGGCACACGGCTATCGCGGCCAGATCGCGACGGACTTCAACTCTGCAAGCACATTCGGCAATGAGTACTATTGGGAGGAATACATCCGGCACGAGGGCGCAATCCGCGACGCGAATCTGACGTACGAGGTCGGCGGGAACGATCCACGCAGTTATTTCACGGGGAAGATGTACTATGACTGGGAGAACAACGACCCCATCGACATCTCCCGCTCAGGCGAGCGCGTCTTCCAGAAGATGCGCTCGAGCGGCTTCTCGAACAGCCGTTCGCAGCTCATCGAGGCGGTCTACGCGATGAAGGCCGTCGAGCTCGCCTCTGCGACCGCGCCGCCGTACACGCAGGGAATCGCGGACAGCCAGCTCGCCTGGCTCACGGGACAGAACGCAGTGCAGGACGGCGAGACCGGCTCAGCCCCCCTGCGCAGCTACAGCTTCATCTTCGGCCTCGGCAGGGACAACCCGACGCAGTACCACAGCCGGTACCTCATCGACACGTCGCTCTACGCCAATTCAGGTGGATCCCTGCTGGGCGCGCGGGGCATAGACTATAAGTTCATGCTCAACGGTACTCTCTCCTGGATGGACGGGCGCAGCGAAATCCTCGGCGGGGCCTTCGGCGCTCTCGGCAATGATGTCGGCCCGAAAATCAACCCATGGCTCGCCAACAGGACCTATGCGAACGGCAAGACATTCATCCCAGGCTGGATCAATGGCGCTTTCGACACCAACACCACGGACGGGGATGTCATCCTCAACTACTTCGACAACAAGGAGGCCTATCTCTTCACCGAGACGACGAACGAGATGGTCGCGACCGCGGTCGAGCTCTTCGCCTACATGGACGGCCAGTACAACAACCGGAGCAGGCACGCAGCGATCATCTTCAACGATCCCAACGCAACGCTCAACGCGACCCTGACGGTGCTCTCCTCGCCGGTCAACGGCCTCATCACGCTCAACGGCACGCCGAGCGGCTCCACCCCGCAGACTTTCTCGCTTGCTCCAGGCACATACACTGTGAACGTGACCGCTGACAACTACAACCCGAACAGCACCGTCGTAACGCTGACGCCGAACGGCTCGACCACAATTAACTTGACGCTCACGCCAATCGTAATTAATGGTACGGGGAATCTGACCATCCTCGGGAGCGGCACCGACCTCCAGCAGGAGCAGAACAGCACCAACTACCACCTCTTCGAGACCGACACCGGCACCTTCTGGGTCAACCTCAGCGCGCCCGCGACGGTCCAGTGGTTCTACGTCGACGGCAACCTCACCCAGAATGGGACGAACATCTTCTTCAGCTGGACACCCGGCATCCTGACGGTGCCGCGACCGCCCAACTACTACAACACGCAGCAGTTCCTTGTGACTGCGGTGACGCCGGCGGGGAACGTCACGTGGGATGTCGACGTCGAGGACGTCATCAACCCGTTCTTGCTGAACGACGTCGTCGGCGCTGCGGACGCGACTCCGACTGTCGTCACGAACAACAAGAGGGTCAGCTTCAGCAACGTCAGCGTCATATTGGAGAACGGCGGCAGCCAGACAACCTATCAGCTCGACCCGATCGTCTTCGGGAACGAGACAGAGTGGAAGGCGTACATCGGGAGCATGCCCTCCGGAACCACCTATCTCAGGACCATCATCTGCTACGATAACGCGACCAACACCACGAAGACATACACTCTCGGGAACGACCGCGCCCACTACCGGTCGACGTCATCGTCCAACAACGGCGGGCAGGGCGACGGCGGCGGGGGCGACGGGGGAGGGTCGCTGGACGAAGGGCTCGCCCTCGTCTACGTCACGCTCTCGCCCGACATCATCGGCGTCCAGGACAACGAGACTATCACGCTGGACGCCAAGGCGAAAAACGGGGCGGTCCAGCGCGTCGAGGCGGCCTTCCAGACGCCGAAGGGGACGACCCGGACCGAGGAGCTCACGCTCATCCGGGGGGACGGGAGCTACGGCACCTGGTCAGCCACGTTCAGGGGTGGCTTCGTCCCCGGCTCTTTCCGGCTCAGGACAATCACCCTGTGGGGGGGCGCGAACAAACCCAAGGCCTTCAACGTGACGGACCGCTCCTTCTTCGTCCTCGGCGGCGTAGGGAGCGTCGGAGAGGAGGGGGCGGGAGGACCGCCGCTGGCGCTCATCTTCACGGTGCTGAACGCCAGCCATATCCAGAACGGCTCCAGCGCCACCCTGCGGCTCGACGCGCGGGACAGCGTCGGCATCACCTCTGTGACTGCGGAGATCACGACGTCGCGGAACGACTCCTTCATCCTCAATCTCAGGCGGGTGGCAGGCACGCCGCAGTACGGCACTTGGGAAGGCGTCATCACGGCGACAGAGCCGGACACTACCTACAGGGTGAGCGAGATTACGCTCTTCAGCGGGAAGGAGAGCAAGAGCTACCCCATCGTGGACCGGAGCGTCTATGTGGAGGCCGCCCCTGCCGACGGAGGGTTCGGCCTCGTGACAGGGGCGGTCGCCGCCCAGGTCTCGGCATTCTCCAGGGATGCCATCGCGCGGATGCTGGCGGAGCCGATGGTGCCAATCGTCGTCGGCTTCGGCATCATGGTGATTGTGCTCACAGCGCTGTACCTCAATCGGAGGGTGAAGCGGCTGCAGAAGAGTGACGAGCGATGAATGAGACGATCCGACCGCTGCGGAGAGGTCAGCTCGCCTTCGCTGCGCTCTTCGGGGTGGCCAGCCTGCTCCTGATGGGCTATTACCTCTCGGACACCCTCATCCACTTCACGACGAACCAGCAGTTCCCCATCAGCTCGTTCCAGCGGTTCCCGCTCACGCTTCTCATCTTCCCGGCGGAGCTCTTCTCCTTCTGCTTCGCCCTCTACTTCGTCTACGTCATCTTCCGGGGGCAGGGGGTGGAGGGGCGTCCCGCGCCGCTGCACGACCGGGAGAACACCGGGGTCGCCATTCTCCTCCCGGTCTACAACGAGCCCAAGGAGATCGTCCGCAGGACGATCGCGGCATGCAAGGCGGTCCGCTGGCCGGGATCCACGCGCATCTACCTCCTCGACGACTCGAGCGAGGAGGGCGACAGGCGGAACATGGCCGAGCTCGGCCGGGAGCACGGCTGCGTCGTCGTGCGGCGGCAGGGCAGGGCCGGCTACAAGGCCGGCAACGTCGAGAACGCTCTCCGGAGAGCGGTCGCGGAGCCCTATTTCGTCATCTTCGACGCAGACCAGGCGCCGCTCCCGGAGTTCCTCGAGCTGACGATGGACCATTTCAGCGACCCCAAGGTCGCCTTCGTCCAGACGCCCCAGTACTTTGTCGACGAGACGACGCCCCTCGAGCGGGCGGCCAAGGTGGGGACCAACATCTTCTACCACGCCCAGTGCGTCGGGAAGTCGCGCGACGGCGCGCTCCCCTTCTGCGGCACCAACGCGGTCATCCGGACCGCTGCGTACCGCGAGGTCGGCGGCTTCTCGTACTACACGGCCACCGAGGACATCGAGCTCGGCCTCCGGATGAACCAGGCAGGCTACAGGGGCGTCTACGTTCCTGTCGTCCTCGCGCACGGCTACGCGCCGCCGGACTTCAAGGCGTACGCCTCGCAGCAGTACCGGTGGGCGAACGGGAACCTCGCCATCCTCCGCGAGTCGTGGCGCTCCATCATCTTCGGGAACCTCTCGCTCCGCCAGCAGATCCACACCCTCTTCACCCTCGGCTGGTGGCTCGTCGGCCTCGCCACCATCGCCTACATCACGGTGCCGGTCCTGTCGCTCCTTCTCGGCATGGGGACGCACCACACCTGGCTCCCCACGACGCTCCTCGTTCTGCTCTACTTCAACATCGCGATGGGCGTCGTCATGATCTACGCCTCGCTCCGCGGCAGGCTCAAGGGCGAGCGGGTCACCTTATGGGATGCGGTGCTCCAGTACGTCCTGATCACCAACAGCGCATTCATCTTCGCCCGCGCAGCGGTCAACGCGCTCTTCAAGCGCTACGTCGGCTTCGTGAGGACGAAGAAGACGCGGAGCGCGTCAGGGTGGCGGCAGGTGAAGTGGAACCTCCTCCTCTCCGCGGTCTGCCTCAGCTTCAGCCTCTTCGCCCTCTACAAGGGGGCCACGGCGGTGACGGTCGAGCAGCTCCGGACCTATCTCCCCATCTCGCTCTGGCTCCTCTTCTACGGCCTCATCCTCGGCGCCTCCATCATCTTCGTCGGCGAGCGGCCGGCGAGAGAGAAAAGCAGTGCCGCAACTACGAGCGGGACTGTTAGGGAGCGAGAGGCGGCAGCATGAGACCGGGAGGAAAGAGGGAGGAAGGGAAGAGAGAAATAGGGAAGAGAGGCTCAAGAGAGGTGGAAGAGGAGGCTGGGCGGAGCTACGGCTACGCAGACCCGCTCCTCGTCCCGCCACGTCCCAAACCGTCGCGGTGGCGCTGGGTCGCGTTCCTCCTCGCTCTCCTCCTCATCCTCGGGTTCTGGCTCGCCCTCGACCAGAAGCTCCTCTTCGGGAAGGCGTGGCTCTCCGCCACGTACGACAACCCCGACTGGCGGACGAACGAGGGGAACCTCCACACCTTCGGCGCCTGGGACCTCGAGGCGCACGTCTGGAAGACCGAGTACCTCATCAAGTACTTCCCCAACTTCCACTGGAACCCGTACTGGTACCTCGGCATGCCGCTCCTCAAGTACTACCAGTCCGGCTTCTACGTGGCCGGCTGGTTGACCATGCTGGTCACAGGCGCGAGCGCGCCGCGGGCGGCGCTCCTCCTCGTGATCTTCAGCCACCTCCTCGCCACCCTCCTCACCTTCCTCCTCTGCTACAAGGTGTCGCGCCGCATCTGGGTCTCCGCGCTCTGCTCCCTCTTCATCCTCTCCAACACCTTCATCTCGCTCAGGAGCTACGGCTGGGAGCCGATCACCGTGACGTTCCTCTTCCTCTACCCTCTCGGGCTGCTCCTCTTCCTCAAGGAGCCGCTGCGCCCCTTCCGCTTCTGGCTCATCCTCGTCCTCACCGTCGCCTATCTTTGCCACCCCCTCCTCTGGTTCTCCCTCTGCATGACGATGGGGCTCTACCTCTTCTCCATCGCCATCCGGCGGACCGACGAGCCGAACGCTGCGCGCCGCCACTACATCTGGCAGTACGTCGCAGTCGTCCTCTGCAGCCTCCTCCTCGGCGCGCTCCAGTTCCTGCCGCAGATGAGCTACCAGCAGGTGACGTCAGGGGCGCACATGGGGATTAAGTACCTCCCCTTCTACCAGGTGCCGCCCAACATCATCTCCCTCTGGGACTTCTTCTTCGACGCCGGCAACCTCAAGGGGCCTGGCCCGATCATCATGATCGCGTTCCTCCTCATCATCATCTTCGCGGCCCGGGACTACCGGGAGAGGAGACACTCGTCATACGAAAATAAGGGCAAGGGCGGGAGAGAAAGCGGCCAGAGCAGGGGGGAGGAGGCGGCTCCCGCGAAGCGGCGCCCCACCGTCCTCAGCCACGAGATGGTCGCCGGGCTCGCCTTCGTGCTCGTCGTCATGGTCCTCTTCTACTACCTGGAGCTCTACAACATCTTCCCGATGAACCTCCTCCGCTCCATCCAGTATCACCGGATCATCCCTGAATTTATCATCACGGCGGCGGCGCTGGTGGCGGCGCTCTCCAACCTCCCGAGGAACCAGCAGCAGAAGGCGGTCTACTACACGATGCTCGTCGCCTTCGTGGTCGCCTCCGCAATCGTCATCTACAACGTCCAGACGCACTGGGAGACGTCCACGACCATCAGCAACTCGCAGGAGTTCCTCTACGATGGCTTCAAGGGCAGGTTCACCGTCCCCTACACCGACCAGAGCCTCGCGGTCAGGAACTCGTTCACGCAGCACCCCCAGGTCTACGGCTATTATGAGCAGGGGGTCACGAACAGCTACGCCGACGAAATCTTCTCCGTCTCCTCGGGCTACCACAACGCCTACCTCACGATCCTCTACCTCAAGGCGGCCGACGTGGGGAGGCTCTACGTCAATACTGAGGAGGGGGAGCGGGACAAGATAGTTACAGCGAGACTCAACGGCACGCTGCCATACGTCCACAAGAAAGGGGCGAGGTACGCCTACTTCGAGGTGCCGCTCGCTGACCCCGCCTTCAGCCAAGCGATAGATTCGAAGCGCGCGGAAGAGGTGCAGCGGCTCGAGCCCGGGTGCCGCGTCCTCTTCAAGGAGCGGTACTGCGGCAGCGCCGGGGAGGAGTTCGTCAGCACCGACCCCGCAGAGGTACAGTTCATCGCCGCGTACGTGAAGCTCCTCGAGGAGCCGTATGGGGCGAAGGCGGCGATGGCGATGGTGGACCCTGACCACTACCTCATCAACGTCACCAACGCAACTGCGTCGACCGCTGTCGTCGTGAAGATGACCTATGACAAGGATTTCGTCGCGACGGTCGACGGCCAGCCGATTCCCATCCAGAAATTCGGCCCTGATTTCATGCTCCTCTCGCCCGGCAGGAGCGGCGCGTACACCATCAGGCTCACCTACAGGGTCAGCAGGCTCATCCTCGTCGGCCTCGCCATCAGCGTCACGACGCTCCTGCTCCTCTCGGCCTTCTTCCTCTTCCGGCAGCGGCGCAGGAGCGCGGAGGAGGGACGCAGGGCTAAGCTGGCAGGCATTCCCTTGGCGAAACCTGCGGCTGAAGATGTACGCGGCGCCAGCCTGAAGAAGCGTAGCAGGAGAGAGAGGATAGGAGAAAGAGAGGGGACGGGAGAAGGAGAGCGGAGTGGTGAAGGGGTGGACGCATGACGAATATCTCCTGGCCGAGAAGGAAGCTGCTCGCGCTCGCAGCCATCGCGCTCCTCTACGTCCTCCTCGGCGTGGTGTTCAAGCTCCTCGTCTACGAGGGGGTGGTTCCCAGGATGGCCACGGTTGTCGAGGCGAACGACGGAAACGACACAGGACCGGCGCTCGACCCCAAGATGGTCGGCGAGCGGCTCGCGGCTGCCCAGTCGTTCGTCGAGCAGAAGAATCGCCGGGCCAACGGCCACATCGACCTCTACTGGCTCGCGCAGAACGCCAGTTTCCCCGGCCACGACGACACCAACAGTGAGGCGGTCAGCTACTACCTCCTCTGGACAGCGCAGGCGAAGGAGAAGGCGGCCTTCGACAAGGAGTTGGGGTTCGTGGAGAAGAGTATGGTCCATCCTGCCGGCGGATACCTCCAGTGGCGGCTGACAGCCAACGACAGGGTCGTGACCGACGGCGGGAACATCGCGTCTGACGCAGACCTGCGGGCCATCAGGGCGCTCCTCATCGCAGAGAAGCAGTGGAACGAGTCGGAATACACGGCGATGATCGACCGGCTCGCCAAGGGCCTCGAGAGGGCGGCCATCACCCAGGACGGGCTCCTCGCGCCCTACGGCGGCATCTCAGGGAACAAGTCGTGGAGCGCGAACGAGTCCTGGCTCTCCTACGGTGACTTCACGGTCTTCAGGGAGCTGGCGCTGCGGCGCGGCCATCCGTGGGACACGGTCTATGAGAAGATGAAGGCAGCGACGCTGGGAGCGCAGCTCCAGAACGGCCTCTACAACTCCCAGCTGACGCAGAGACGCGAATACGGCAACAACATAGACGGAAACGGCTACAGCATCAACTCGATGTGGATGATGATCAGGAACGCGGAGAGCAACGATTCTGCGCTCGTCGCATCCGCGGCCAGGTCCCTCGCCTTCTACAGGCGGCAGTTCGGCCTCAACGTCGAGCTGGACCCGCTCTACGACTCGGGCGGCAACGCCCTCAGCCCGGGCGACGCCCCGTGGGTCTACGCCCTCGTCGGCAGGGCTGCCGTCGCCCTCGGCGACAGGGAGTTCGCAGACGCTATGGTGGGGCGGCTCCTGGAGCACCAGGTCGTCACGTGCAACTCCTCCCTCTACGGCGCCTTCCCGGAAGGGGGCGACGCCACGCTCCGCGTCGGACAGTTCACGATGCAGGAGTCCATCCTCACGCTCCAGGACTGGCTGCGGAGCAGGGGGGAGCGGCTCCCGCAAGATGCTGTCGCTGGCAGCAAAGCCGCTTGCATCTCTTCTTAGGGTTCCCTTGGCGAGAAAATAGTAAAAAAAGGTAGAAGGAAAAGATAAATGGGGAAAAAGATAAAGGTAAAGAAAAAACTAAGTTATATGAAAAAAAAATTGTGTGGTCTTTGGTGGTGGGTTGATTACAGTTCAATAGGCCCCTTCGGCTCCTCTTCGCCTTCGGGAGAGGCAGGTTCCGTCCCAGCTTCCATTCCACCCGAGGAAGGCCTTGTCTCAGCTCCTTTTTCATCCGCATCCTTCGGCATCCGCCAGGCGATGGCGCCGAGGACGACCGAGGCGATTATCAGGAGGGTGCCGATGACGAGCAGGAGGGGGAAGGCTGCCTGGCCCGCTCTGGCTGCCGGGGATTCTATGACAGGCGGAACTGTCTCTGCAGAGGGGGCTCCTGCCGTGGCCGATCCGGCCCTTGTCGCGCCGGTCCCCACGTCGGGATTCACCGTTGAGGAGAGCTGCGTCACCTGGGTGACGCGGGTGGTGTTGGAGCCATTGTCGGCGGAGGCTCCAGACTTGGCTGCGGTGGTGTTGGTAGTGGGGAGGAACCCGCCGCCTCCGCCACCGCTTCCTCTCGGCGACGGCGGGTTCGGCGCTGGCTGGCTCTGATTCTGCGTGGAGTTCCCTGTCCCGTTGTTGGCGATCGGGGAGAGTGTGAGGCTGACGGTCATGGTCTCATTCGCGTGGAGGGTGATCGTCGTCCAGTTGGGGGTGTAGTTCGCGAGCGTCAGGTTCACGGTGTACGTTCCGGCAGCGAGGGAGAGCGTCGTGGGGGCGGAGCCGCGTGATGCGCCGTTGAGGGTGATTGCGGCGCTGGCGGGCGTTGAGAGTATGGTGAGGGAACCGTTCGCCATTGTCCCGTTGGTGCCATTCGATGCGTTGGGCGGGGTGTCCGTGACTGTGAGGAGGAACGGATGGGTGACGGCGTTCTGGGGAGAATTGACGACGACAGTGATGTTCCACGAGCCTGCGGCGGAGTAGTTGCCGACGAAGAGGTAGCTGCTCTGGTTGTACGCCGCTGTCTGGTTGGTGCCGTTGAGGTACCACGTCGCCGTAGCGGAGAGGTTGTCCGGGTTGTCCAAGGTGTAGCTGAAGCTCCGGTTCTGGGGCTCGGCGATGGTCACCGGCCCCGATGGGCTCACGGACGCGAAGCTGATGTTCCGCAGCGTCTGGTTGGTCTGGTTCGAGGAGTTCTGGCTCCCGGAGAGGTTGGCGCTGACAGGGGGGAAGCTGTCGAGGTCCCTGCCGATGCCGAAGCCGAGCGCCCTGACCGCGAAGGCCTGCATGTAGACGCCGAAGCACGCCTGGTAGTCCCACGTCCGCGTCGCGGTGCTGTAATGGCTGAGCGCGTGGTCCACCGTCGGCTGGAAGAAGGCCTGGTTATGGCCGCCTGCCTGGAAGAGCGCCTCGAGCCCCTGGGCGAAATATCCTGACTGGTAGCTGCCGCTGTTGGTGCCGTTCGCGTAGTACTGGTAGGGGGCGCTGTTCGTGTTGTTCATGTACCTGTTGCCCCACGCGACGCAATACTCGCCGAGCAGGGGGAGGGTCACGTTGACGAGGCTCGCGTAGTAGTTCGCCTGGCACATGCCCAGCGCCCGGGGGGCGTCTGCGCCGTCCCACTGGTCAGGCGAACAGGTGTTGGTGCATTGCGCTACCGGGACGCCGGTCGTGTTGACCCACTTGAAGCTCCTTCCGGGGGGGACGCGGAAGCCGTTCGCGGCGAGGCTTTTCCCAGACGGATAGCTCGCCTGGAGGTAGTTGAGGGTGAAGTTCCGAGCGACGTCGCAGTACGTCGCGTTCCCTGTCTGGGTGCAGGCCTGGAGCATCGCGATGATCGCGTCGGCGTAGTAGCCGGTATACGCAAAATCCGTCGAGCCGAAGCCGCCGCTCTTCGCGTTGCTCCCCGCAGCGAGCCAGTAGCAGATGTCGCCGTACCCGAGGCTGCTCTGCTTGCAGCTCTGCAGGACCTCGTGCTGGAGGAACGCCGCTGAGAGGTTGCGCGCCAGCTCGCCGTAGAGCGCCTTCTGCGTCGCATTCGTGAAGTAGGAGTTGTCGCTCGCGGTGAAGAGGGCGATGATGAACCTCGCGGTCGCGTCCGAGGCTGTGTCGCAGTTCCCGTTGATCCCGCTCCTGCACTGCTCGATGGAGGAGCCGCTCCTGTAGACGCGCCACGCGGGGATCCTGCCGTGCGTGCTGTTGATTGCCTGCACGGTGTTGTAGAACCGGTCCATCCGCGCCTGGTCCTGCCCCATCGCGACGAGGATGCCGACCTGGCTGAACTCGTCCGTCACCATGCAGTTGTGCGTGAAGTCGATTGTCTCGCCGCTGTTGCAGCTGCTCCCGGACTTCAGGTCAGCGGGGCCGCAGCTGTCGCTCCGGCCGAACCACGGCACCCAGAGCTTGTCGCCGATGGCGGTCGTCACGTTCCCGCTCGCGTAGAGGGAGTCGAGGAGCGCGTCGTAGTTCTCTCCTCTCGTCTCTCCGCCGAACCCTGCGGAGGAGGGGTCGAGGAGGGAGGTGCGGCCGTAGAGGACGAACCCTGTCGGCTGGGGGACCTTGAGAAGAAAGGCGACTATGAGCAGGAGCAGGCCGGCGAGGAAGAGGAGCGCCGCGACCGCTGCGCGGTTCCTCGCGGTGCTCGTCATAGGGGTCGCCTCTGGCTAGCTGAAGCGGGAGAAGCCGTTGGCCGGGCCGACGCAGGAGGCGCCGACGCAGACGCTGGCGCCTGTGGGGCTGGAGAGGAGGTAGAGCTCGTAGCCGGTCTGCTTCTCGCAGGCCTTCACCTCAATCCATCCCGCCGGCGTGGTGTACTGGACACGGCGGCAGGTGCTCCCGTCCTTATAGTCGGCGACCAGCGTCCCCGACGGCTTGACCGTGAATGCGAGGAGGTCGACATCAGGGTGGCTCGAGGCGGGAGTCGATGAGGATGATGGCGTCGATGAAGGGGTCGACTGCTGCGAAGGGGAAGAGCTAGGCTGGGGAGAGGAGGGCTGTGAGGAGGGCGTCGTCTGAGGGGAGGACGCTGCTGTCGGCAGGCTGCTCGTCACCGGCTTGAACCGGACGAAACCACGGCCGTTGGTGATGCAGCCCTTCTCGACGCAGGCGGTGAAGGGGATGCCGCGGGGCGCTCCCTGGCGGTAGAGCTCGACCCAGCCGTCGCTCTTCTCGCAGGTGAGGATCTTGAGGTTGTCGGCTGTCGTCGAGAAGAGGAGGGTGCGGCAGACGCCGCTCGTCACGTCGGAGATGAGGCCGCAGGGCTTCCCCTCCGCCTTGCAGGTGATGGGGAGGCTCGCGATGATCGCTGGCGTCGGCGGCGACGCAGCCGCAAGCGAGGGAGGGGCCTGCTGCGAGGAGAGGAGGGCGAAGCCGGCGAACTGATCGACGCATGCGGAGCCGAGGCAGACTTTGAAGCTGAGGAGGCTGGCCGGCCATGATTTCCGGTAGACCTCGATGCCGGCAGGCTTCCGGCACGCCAGGATCACGATCGGGCCCAGTTGCGTGGAGAAGGCGACGGAGCGGCAGCTGCCGTCGTGGACGTCCGACGTCTTGACGCAGGGGAGCCCGGCTGCGGTGCACGAGGGGGCGAGGAGCTCCATCTGGGTGGCGAGTTGGTCAGGCGGCAGCTGAGCAGCTGGCGAGGTGTTGGAGGAGCTGTCCGGTACGATGTTCGGGGAGCTGTTCTGGGAAGGGGGTTGTGAGCTGTTCTGGGAGGGGGTGGGCTGCGGCGTCGCTGGAGGAGGGAGCTGTCCACTTTGGCCCTGGAGCGCGCCGACCACGGGGAAGCCGGTCATGTCGCGGCCGCTCCCCACGCCGAGGGCGCGGATTGCAAAGGCCTGCATGTAGACGCCGAAGCACGCCTGGTAGTCCCACGTCCGCGTCGACGGTGAGTAGTGGCTCAGCGCATTGTCCAGCGTGGGCTGGAAGAGCGCGGTGTTGTGGCCGCCTGCCTGGAAGAGCGCCTCGAGCCCCTGCGCGAAGTAGCCGCTCTGCGAGGGCGCGCTCTTGAGGCCGTTCTGGTAGTATTGGAGGGGGGCGCTCTTCGTGTCGTTCATGTACCTGTTGCCCCAGACCGTGCAATACTGCTGGAGCCCAGGAAGGGGATAGTTGATGAGCCGGCTGTAGTAGTTCGCCTGGCACATGCCCAGCGCCCGGGGGGCGTCTGCGCCGTCCCACGCGTCAGGCAGGCAGTTGCTCGTGCACTGCGCCGCCGGGACGCCGTTCGTGTTGACCCACTTGAAGCTCCTCCCGGGGGGAACGGTGAAGTCGCGGCCGTTGAACTTCGCCGCCTGGAGGTAGTTCAGCGTGAAGTTGCCGGCTGCTGCGCAGTACGTCGCGTTCCCTGTCTGGGTGCAGGCCTGGAGCATCGCGATGATCGCGTCCGCATAATAGCCTGTGTACCCGAAATCGGTCGAGCCGAGGCCGCCCTTTTTTGCCTGGCTGCCAGCGGCGAGCCAGTAGCAGATGTCGCCGTACCCGAGGCTGCTCTGCCGGCAGGTCTGCTCCACCTCGTACTGGAGGAACGCGGCGGAGAGCTGCCGGGCGAGGGTGTCGTACTTCGCTTTCTGGGCTTGGTCGGTGAAGAGCGGGTTGTCGCTGGCTGTGAAGAGGGCGATGATGATGCGCGCGTCGGCGTCCGAGGCTGTGTCGCAGTTCCCGTTGATCCCGCTCCTGCACTGCTCGAGGACGTCGCCGTTCCGGTAGACCCGCCACCCGGGAAGGCTGCCGAAGGAGGTGCCGATGGCGCGGACCGTGTTGTAGAACCGGTCCATCCGCGCCTGGTCCTGCCCCATCGCGACGAGGATGCCGACCTGGCTGAACTCGTCCGTCACCATGCAGTTATGCGAGAAATCGATCTGGCCGCCGCTGTTGCAGCTGCTCCCGGACTTCAGGTCAGCGAGGCCGCAGGTATCGCTCCGGCCGAACCAGGGAACCCAGAGGTTGTTCCCCACGGTGGTGGTGGCGCTCCCTCCTGCGAAGAGGGCATCCACGAGGGAGTCATAGGTGACCCCGGACGGGACCGCGTACGCTCCAGGGACGAGGAGGAGCAGCGCCGCTATGATGCAGACCGCACGGTAGGCGTTGGACATATATACCCCTCCAAAATGACTATTTATTAAGTTTGTGTAGAATAGCCTGTTTTGGATTGACGAAAAGGTTCGCTGAGAGCAACGGGATTAGCGGAGCCATGCGAGGGTGAGAGGCGGGTGAGAGCGAAGTCAGGAGAACGACAATCTAGGTGCGAGACGTCGTGCGCGGAATCAGAAAACATAAAAAGCCCTTCGCTGCCGAGGGAGCCATGGGGCGCGACGACATCGTCTTCGAGCTGGACGACATCAGGCGGGAGCTGCGGCGCATCGAGGAGAACCTGAAGAAGATCATGGACGACCAGGCGGTCCTGAAGAACGAGACGAAGGCGCTGCTGGCCGAGGAGAGCCGCGTCGAGAGCAAGCTCACCAAGATGAAGTTCAACGACATCACCTCGTGGCGGGGCGCCATCTGGGAGAACTGCCAGTACAAGGGGAGCAGGGCGAGCGACATCGCCATCACCTACTGGTGCAAGAAGCTGAACGCCCCCTGCCGCTTCGAGGACTGCCCCCCCAACCACTTCGAATAAGAGATACTTCCCTTTTTCTTATCCATAAACGAGGAGCGCGTTGCCTTGGAGCGATTGCAGAAATCGTGCCGATTCATGCAGGCACGATTTCGACATTGCTCGCGCCGCCGGCGCGAGTAGACCTCCGCGGCGTGCTCCGAGGCATGACCGTTAGTGACGGAACATTTATTATTTACTTAGGGTTCTCCACGACCATGCGGGCAAGATACCCAGCAGCAGAGCCCTACGCCGCCGACAGCGTCTCCGAGGAGCGGAAACGGATCGTCGCGAGGATTATCAGGGCGACGGCGTGGCAGCGGCTCAGGGGTGGCGGCGCGCTCTACCGCATCCCCGTCTTCCATCCCCGCGTCGGGAGGCGCGACGGCTTCCGGATCCTCCACGTCTCCGACCTCCACCTCCGGGGCAAGGGGGGCAGGAAGCTCGCCGCTGCGGAGAAGCTGCTGCAGGGCGAGCGGCTCGACATCGTCCTCATCACTGGGGACATCGTCGATTCGAACGAGATCCACCTCTCGACGCAGGAGCGGGCCTTCCTCCGGGGGCTCACGGCGAACCACGGCAAGTACTTCGTCCTCGGCAACCACGACAGGTACGGGAGGAGGCTGCCGGCGCTTCTCCGGACGCTCCGCGAGCTCGGGTTCCGCGACCTCACCAACAGCTCGCTCTCCATCACCCACGGCGGGAGGATCTCCGTCGTCGGCCTCGACGAGCCAGAGTACGGGAAGGTCGACGCTGCCGCCGCGTTCCGCGGCGTGCAGAAGGAGGATTTCGTCATCGTCGCGACCCACAACCTCGACGCCCTCACCGCGGAGACGCCGTCGGACATCGACCTGGTCCTCTGGGGCCACCTCCACGCAGGGGAGTTCAGCCTCGGCGGCTACGACGGCGTCGCGTGGCTGGAGCGGCGCGGCCTCTTCCGGAACCTGAACCACCACCGCGGCGTCCGGGAGCAGTGGCGGTTCCTCACCGAGCGGACCCTCTCCTACGCGAACCCCGGCTTCCACTCGCGGATCCGCCAGGCCTACCACCTCCCGCGGCTCAACACCCACCGGGAAGGAATCGCCATCCTGACATTACGCCGGCCGCCCAAGAACCTTTAAAAAGAAACCC
>Ga0315275_10000799_pt1 | contig 26433 bp, 23 predicted proteins | sample YL17G03_0_MG_FD_205557 | JGI IMG/M metagenome (GOLD analysis project Ga0315275, IMG submission 205557) | Sediment microbial communities from Yellowstone Lake, YNP, Wyoming, USA - YL17G03_0 | ecosystem: Environmental > Aquatic > Freshwater > Lake > Sediment | place: USA: Wyoming | collected...
CGTCGACGATCGGACGATACAGAATCGCCCCACGTAACGACTTCATCGGCATCCATATCAAATGGTGGATCGCCAATGACCATTGCTTCTTCCAGAACATCAACACTCAGTGTGAGCAGTTCATCAACAACTTCGTGATAACCAGGACATAGAATAATGTTGTATTCATATGTGTCTGAACGGATATCTTGGTTGCTATTGATTGTTGCTTGCAAAGATTGTACGATTGCTGCACGTCGTGCAGCGTCGTCATTACCAAGAGTGGTTTCGTTAAGAAATTCTTGTGTGTACTGATAATCAGCCGCTGAATCAATTAATGTTTGTGCTGCTTCTGATGGTGTCCACTCTGTTCCAATAAGAGTACCAAGACCAAGTGTAACCCATTCGTTTGCAACGCCAGTCAAACCAAGAAATCCTACAACTGCAGGTGGTTGATTGTAGCCGTTGCTGAAGATGTTTAGTGGATTTGATGTCCAATCTGCTTCAAAATTCGTTCCTGTATTACGGAAAGCATATGCATGGTAAACACTACCGTTCATTGCTGTATGTGCATCTTGAAGGAATTCGGTTGCATTAACGGTAAGCTTCTCCATTGGATGCCCTGAATAGAAACCGTTTGCTAGGTTGAAGTTAGTGATTCTAGCTTGTGCCAAACTCTCGAGGACGTTAGCTGCATCATTAACTTTAGCAGCCCATCTTGTTAGAATTGATGTACGTGTGTCATCGAGGTCAACGAACGCACGAATTACATAGGAAAGGTTGCCAATTCCAAGATATTGGTTAAGAGCAAATAGACCATACTCGTTACGACTATCACCATGAAGCTCATTACCGTTTGTATCTGTAAGGAACTGTGGAATACCATATAGTGTGACGCTTTGTGATGCTGATGTAACTGTACGAATCACGTCATGTTCATAAGTACCTGCCGCAGGTGAGACACCATCTGGCTGAATCTTTTCATCTGCTGTAGCAATAAAAATTAAAGGTACAGTCGGAGCTGACGCCGGAATGAAAAATGATTCATCGGTGACTGTGACTGATATACCGGGTGATACTAATGTAGTCATAACTAAATCTCCGTTATTGTGGTAGTATTTATATCAAAGTCGTTAAATTTTCACAAAAACACAGAAGCTCAAACAATTCGATCCGAATCTAACCGAGTGGAAAAATATGGTCAATAACAGATACAATCGAAATGTTATTCGTTTGATTCACCTAGGACATCATCAACGGTTGCAACAAGTTCGTACTCATAACCTGCCTCTTCTAGTTGGTCAATAATATCTTGTGGTGTCGTATTAAGGTCTGCTATGTGCCCAATTCGAATGTAAATGTCCTTAATGAAGTCTTGACGAACCTTCGTTGGGGCTGTAATCCAAATTGGTATTTGGAACGTCAGTGTTGAAACGATCAATCTGCGATCGGCACCAACAGGATAGTTTTCTTCGAGCAGGATGTCTGTTAGTTCTAGAATTGTAATCTTAGTCCAATCAAATTCTGAATCGCTAATCTGTATTTGTAGGTTAGGATCAAAGAGAATTAGAATCTGCTCAAGCATCTGCCAATGTTGATTGGTGTTGCTTGCATAAAGGGCTAATTCGACATCTATGTAATAAGGAATTGGTACCAGTTGGTGAAGTACCTTAATATCGTCGGGCATTAGTCCACCACGTTGGACATACTTAACTGCTCTCTCGACATTGACCCCCTTACGTCTGTCAGGAGCAAGTCTAACACTCTTCATGTAAGCACTCATACGTGGTATTTTTAGAGGAAGGTTTTGTGTGTTTTCATTGAGTATCGCAGCGGCGACTCTATCTTTACTTCCATATGCAACGGGAACATCAATCATGTGTTCTTCGCCATCGGATCTTTTTCCAGTCTTGACTTGCAGTCCCTCAAAGATTGCCATGAACTGGACAAGATATCGTGCAAACTGTTGGTCGAAGAAATACTTTCTTGTTGGTCTCATGTTACTTTCCTAGCTTACTCATTGGTATTGCATTGCCATCGTTAAGGTAGCTTTGTAATGTTGGTTTTGTTGGATTGTAACGCAATCGTTTATCCTCTTCCAAGAATATCCACCTATTTTTCTGTAGCTTCCATCTATATAGTCTTGGTGGTATTGGATCGGAAACTTGTGGATATGTAATGCGATGGTATGCCCCATCATTTGGATTCGATGAGTTGTTTTCCCAAGGAAATGCTGGACCTTCAGTGTAAGGTAATCCATTTGGTGGTATTGCATCTTCAACGTATAGTGCTTGTGGATTAACATTAAGTTTGCTAAGATCAATGTCTTCTTCAGCAGCTGTTGCTAGTTCGTCAAGTGTGAACTCGCGAACGTTTGCGATATCTTCGCCACGTTCTGGAACCTCTGTATCTGCTTCGGCGTTGACTCTCTGGTTAAGAACATCAGCATCAATCATGTACCTTGGATCGTTAAGGTGCTCATAGTTATTGACGTTGCTTGGTGGATTTAGGTCACCAAAAATATCGATTGTTTCTTGAGATGCAAATGCTGGTGCTGCAATAACACGAAGTATTGTTGGTTTCCAACCAGGTGTGAATCCTTGAGTGCTCCAAGAAACGTCTGTGACTTCCAAATACTTCTTTACTGGTTTTAATCCTGGCGTATACTGTATCTCACTTGGCACTTCTAGAATGTCACCAATCACAAGTGGTCTTCCGAGAAGATTGACGGCAGATGAGAATCCAACTTGAAATACCCACGTTTGTGTTTCGGGGATATGAATACCAAAACGTGTTAGGTCAAGAGAAACGTCAACAAGATCGTAGTACGCTTTAATCTGAATACTCGTTGATGCATATTCTCTATCTCTGTTCTCCAAGAACCCCATCTCGTCTTGAACATCGCTTAATTGTACAGACGCATAGTCAATTAGTTGTAATGAAGTAACAGCCCAAAAATCATTTACACCACCACTAAATGCAAGTGGAGTAAATCTCCAGTAACGTGCAGGTGCAGATTGTTTAATTCTTAATGTCACCATGTCATCGGTATCGGGGATTGTGATGATGTCAACCCCATACCACTTAACGTTGTCTACTGATCTTTCAACTCTCAACTTAGTTGCTTTATTTGGACCATTACAACCTTGTTTGATTTTAATTGTTGTGATGTGTTGCTTAATTGAAGTATCAATTCCATAACGAACACGGCTGTTGTCGAGACGAATTGGTCCAAAGTCGTATCCAATATAAGAGTTCCCAATAATCTGTGGACCCTTTTGTGTCGATCTCCATTCTGATATTGTGTTATCAAACGCATTGGATGCTGGAAATGCTGGATACTGTCCACTTGATATTGCTTGTCCCTGACCAGTTAAATCAACAAGTTTTGTCTGTTCCCAAATACCAAGAAGTTTGAATACATTAACTGGAGCTGAGGCAATATTAAGTGCCTCATTGATAATGTTGTTGACAAAGCTACTATCCTGATCGTTGACAAGTGTAAACTCAGAACAAGGTAAGTCAAGGTTATAGGCACATGGAAGATTTGGATTATTTTTAGTTGTCATTTTTGTGTGTTAACCAATTACGAACTGTGTCTCCATGCCGAACTGTTCGACTGTGCTATTAGCAATATAGTCGTCAACTTCCTGTCTGCATGCTGTCATTCGGCGTTCAGCATCTGCCCGGAGATCAGACGCATTTAGGGCAATTCCCCCACCAGCTCCAGGTAACGTTTGGAAATATCCACGTGTGTTTGCAAGAATCAATTCGGCTTCTGCAATCGACCACGATTGGATCCAGTTGTTAAGGTATCTATCTCTAATAATGTCTTGTTCGGTTCTCTCAACTGAGCAGTCTATTAGTACTCGTTCTCTTCTGTTAATACCCTGTAATAGTTGTAGCGTTCGAGCTCTTTCATTCCAAATATAGTTGACACGATTTGCAAATAGAATTTCCATCAATTCGATGTATTCACTAATTATGTGATAGCTAACTAAGTCAAATGTTCCCATCTGATATAGATGTTGCAGGGTTAACTGTCCAAAAACACCAGATCCAGCAGCACTTGACATGAATGCAGATGTCTTTCTCTTTACTCCAAGAATCTGAACAATTTTGTGATATCCTTTCGTCTTGTCAGACAACACATATGTTTGCTGTCCTGGGTTAAGGTCAAGGAAGAAGAATTGTCTATCATAAGTGCTGGATGATGTTCTGCGAATCATTTGCAGTGCTTGATCAACGCACCATTCAAGTTGCGGCTTCGTTAATTGCACCTGTACACTTGGATGACCAAGAGCAAAAAGAATGTTCTCAATCATCTCTCTACGTTCGTCAGCAGTTCCATCTGTTCCGATACCAATTTGTTTGTACATTGGTGTTCGAGAGACTCCATCTGTTCCTGGCACCTCCATCTGTATTTGAGGTGTAACCGTTAGTGGTACATTGTCCAGATCGAACATGTAGTAAGGTGCTACAATTGGCAGTGGTGTTGGTGGATAAATCTTGAAGAACGCTGTCGATCCTTTCCATCCCGTTGTAAAACACAAATCACCACATTCAGATAACGATACAGTTACTGGTGGGATAGCTGCAACCCACGTTGTACCATTCCAGATCATTAACTTGTTATTTGTTGTATCATACCACTCAGTACCAACAGTTGGTACTAATGGTGATGTTGTATACGCTAGTGGTATCCAAACGAGTCCGTTCCATTGATATAGTTGATCATTGTTTGATGTATCAATCCAATACTGTCCTGCTGCTGGAGATGTTGGTTGAGTCTGGTATTCCGTTGGAAAGATCTCGACCCAAATACCACCACTTCGAACATACCATTTATCGTTTGTGATGTCATACCAATACACACCGTTTACAATTATCGTTGGATCTGTTGGATACGAAATGTAGTTACATGCAACCCATTGTGAGCCATCCCAAATGTACAATACGTTTGTGACGTTGTTATACCATGCAGCCATATTTTGTTCGTAAAGGATTTGCTCTGCTGGATCATCAGGTTGACTATAAAAGTATGGAACTTGTACCCACGAATTCGTAATAACACTCCATTCGTAGAGGAAATTATTTGTTGTATCAAGCCACAAAGCGCCTGGTGGAGGTGTTGTTGGAATATATGTTGATATCAAAACTGGTGTTACAACCCATACAAGACCATCCCAAATTGACAACACTTTAGTTGTTGTATTAAACCAAGGTTGGTTAATTGCAGGATTAACGGGAGCAGTTGGTGAGAAAACAGCATTCGTTATAATTCCCCACAACACGCCATTAAATTGTTTGATTTTTGTGTTAACAGTATCATACCAATATGTGCCGATTGGTGATAGAACAGGATCTGTTGGAGCAGCAAGGAATGTTACTTCAACCCAATGACCATCTTCAAGATCGTCCCCAATGGGACAAGATCCAGTAATATCAACCCATTTATATAACTTCCCACTATCGGTATCATACCAATAAGCACCACATTGAATGACATTGAACGAAGGATCAGAACTCTGTATAAATGTCGTTAGTGGAATCCATACTGTACCATCCCAACGATATACAGTAACACCATCAAACCACAATGTACCACATGGCATGTTTGTTGGATCACCAGCAACAGAAATCTTATTAAGAAGAACCCATGTTAGTCCATTCCATTGGAATAATTGATTTGTATCGGTATCGACCCAGTAGTCTCCAACTGCTGGCATTGTTGGTTGTGTTAGACTAAAGATTGGATCTAGAAGAATGTTTGAATATCCGTTCCACTGATACAGTTTCTTATTAACTGTGTCATAAAAGTATCCACCTGTATTTGGTGGTAACATTCCCTGAAATGGATTACCAAAGATTGCAAACTTGTAGTTAAGTTCATCAACCAATCCTTCCCATATGATTGCATCTTGACCATTAAACGTGATTATTGATGCAGGAACAGCACATGGTACTGGTGGTGGAAGTCGTCCTAAATCATCTACCCAATTGTAATTTGGTGGAAGTTGATTGAGATAGAATGGAAGCTGGTACGTTACCCCAGTTTGGTATCCTGTTAGATCACTTGGTTGAACACCAAGAGTAACACACTGATATGCTGCTTGATCTGGTGATCCACTACCACCATATTGTAGTGAGTATGTGTGAACGCCTTCGTAGTGATATCGAAGAACATTATCTACAGCAAATCCTGCAATGTAGTAGCTTTGATTTGCAACTAAATTGGTGATTGTAAGTGTTGTTGTTTCTTTGTCATCATAAAATCCACCAACAACAAGTCCTGTACTAATCTTATCACCAGCATGAATATCTGGATTAGCAGTTGGATCTGGACTATAACGTGTACCATCAATTGGGGTTTGATCGAGACTAATTGGAATTGTATCAAGAACAATCACGATTCCATCATATGCGAGATCGTCAACTGTACATCCCGCACCAAACTTCGGAAGTGTCCATGTTACTTCACCAGTTGTTGGACTTGTTCTTGTTAGTCGAATTGATATTTCTCGACCATTCTGAATAATTTGTTCGGGGGTGTCTGCGTAAACGCCGTATGCCATTGGTAACTCCTGTGATCTATCTGTTATTTATGAAACAACAAGGAGTACCGAATTAGATCTCACATGTATTCTTATTCAACCAACGAATAATGTGTTCTGATGTCCACGATGTATCGAAGTCAACACTCTCGTCAACCGTATCAACATCATGGAATCTTATTGCTAATGGGGTGGGACAATTGTCATTTATGTCTTCGTATTGCCACTCAACGATAATCGTTTGATTAGGTTTGAGAGAGACAACACGTTTGTCGTTTTCATCTTCGACAGTTAGCTTACAGTATTTTGTCACTGTATAGGTGGACTGCTGAATGGGGTTCTCGGCAATAGCATTGACTAGCTGTTGCTTCGTGTCGAGATACTGTTTGAATGTGAGTTTGTTCATCTTTCCAACAATGTTTGTTGATATATTTATTGTTGGGAAGAGGGTTATTTTAGAGAATTTAGATGCGTTCTGTCTTGTGCATCCAGTAATCATTTGTTACAGCAAACTTGACTGCAAACGAACATCTGCGATCGTCAAGTACGACTGATTCTATGTATGTCTGATATAGAACGACCCACTCACTCGTCTTTTGATTGACACATGCAATTGAACATTGATTACTACCAGAAAGTTTACCAAAGATCCGTTGGAATTTTTCGATCTCATCTTCACCATTAAGTTCAGATGGTAACCTAAATGACCTACAAAAAGTTATAATAACACCTCTTTCAATAACCTCAAACTTTGTCACTTCTCCATGAAGAAACAAGAATTCATCTTGTGTTAACTGTGGTGCAGCTATTATAGCATGTATGTTGGGACGTCGAAGGGGCCACAAAACACCTTCGCCAGTACCAGCAATTGGAACTCCGAAATCATTAATTGTTGTCATATTGTCTCCTTTTTATTTTACTTATGGGAGGAGACGGAAAATATAATAACTGTTGATCCTTCGAGGGTAATCGTGTAAAATATATGTTTAAGAGAGTGGCTTATGAAAATTATCAACTTATTATCTGTTATATTAGTAGTAATCTCAACATCAGTTGACGCACGTTCTTCGACTGCAAGAGACCAATTTAAACGTCTCCAACCGTGTCCGGCAACGAATCAAAGCGTTGGTTCTTGCAGTGGATATATTATCGATCACATCGTTCCACTAGATTGTGGAGGTGCTGATTCACCTTCTAATATGCAATGGCAAACTGTTGAAGATGCGAAGCGTAAAGATAGAATTGAACGACGTGGTTTGAATTGTAAGACGAGACAAGTTGCACCAGAAGATCGTGAATATTCTCTCGGATCAAAAGGTGGTTGTTTTTATTATAGTGATAGACTGAAGAAAGTTTACGTTGATAGACAATGGTGTGATTAAAGTTTTTAACTTTGAGGTCGGTAACGGTATACTGTCACTATATGGTTATATGATATATTCGATTAAGACTACATACAAGAACTTTATTATTTTGTCTTTGGTGTTGTAAACTTATCCCACGTTCGTGGGAGAACTACCTGGCGCATACCCCTTACTTAAGACCCACAAACCATACTTCCGTATAATAATGATCAAATAATAACATAAAGGTCCTATGAACTCAATACAATCCACAGAAAAAACACTACAGCAAGTCTATGCTCTACCTTATACATTCTACCTTGGTGGTTCTCGTCGTATGGCTGATTTACATCCAGATGAGATTAAAATCGGTCCAAACACTGACTATGATCTTTACACAAAATACTCAAAGTGGGGTGCCTTCGACTTGTATCGGCTTGGTTTTATGCCGTATGGTGAAGATTATTCGTATGGTGAAGGTTATGGTGAGTGCGATAACGATGTGCATTCAATCTGGTCAAAGAATAATGTTCAAATCGTTTTTCGTTATAATATCGAAATGTATAAACAAGTGTTTGACAATCTTCCTGTCGAGTTTTATAAGAAATACATCTGGAAGTCTAGTGGACAATGTGTCACTGACACGAAACAAAAGATCGCTCTATTTAACGCACTATTGAAAGAAATGCCGAGATTTTTCAATTCTATAACAGGTTTTTAAACCCTTCGTATAATGAGTGGATGGAAGCCTAATGGGCTCCCATCCACGAACAAGGTTTAAGGAACACACGATATTCTACCCGTCATTTAGTTAAAATTGTTGAATTTTACAGAGGTCTGCAGAAATAAAAAGAGCCACATTTCTGTGGCTCTTTTCGGTTGTGTTACTTATTAAGCAAATGTTACGTTGGTAACATTAACCTTTCCGTAGTAATCAGCGGAATTACCAAGTGATGTTACCTTGGACAAAAATGCTGTCTTACCATACCTTGTCATCAAAGAAACGACAGGCTGGAAGGTTGATGGGTTGATAACAACACCAGAGCTCATCAGTGGGATATAGGGACAATAAAAGTACCCAGTATCCAATTCACCATTGCCACCCTTGTAACCGATGAGGACTGTGTCATCACCAGTATTCAGACCTGCGAAGGTGGATTCTGTTGGGTTAACCTGGTTCCACAGATAGCTGTAGACCTTGATTGTACCGTTCAGAGTACCAACTAGCATGCTGTTGTTTGGACCCTTGAAAGAACCTTGAATTGCTGGAGCAAAGACGGACTTGGTTGCGACTTGTAGGACGCTGACCATCATTGGTGAGCAAACGATGAAGTTACCTGCACCACGACGTGTCTTCCTTGCGATTTCATTGACAATCCACATGATTTGAGCGCTGAGGTTAGCAAAACGATCACCGACGAAAGTAGGTGTGTAGTAACCTGGTGCACCTGGAAGAGAACCATCCCATGTACCAACAGTGCCTGCGATTGTAATAAGGTCAGCAAGAATTTCGTTGTCAATTTCTTGAACGATGTGAGCACTTAGTGCTGTGGTCATTTCGTTCTCGAGATCTAGACCATGCTGGGATTGTATATCCTGCATAGCTTCGATTGTCCAACTTGCTTGTAGTTTACGTGTACCTGCTTCGACAGCTTGGCTGACGATTTCTAGTGACATTTGACGACCACCAGAACCTTCAATCATACCACCACCACCACCGAAGGTTGTACCACCAACTGCAACGCCGTTAAGAGCGGATGCACCAGACGATGCCTGGAATGTTGATGTGAAACCTCCGTTAGCACGCCATGCGTAACCTGCTGCTAGTGTATTGTCAATATCTGGATCGAACGACGTAGTGTCGTCACCTGCTGGAGCAAAACCACCTGCACCTGCAGCTTGATCATCAGCTACTGTTCCTGTACCAGCTGAACCGGAATAGAATCTACGTAGTGCATTGACGTTACCGAATGCTTCGCTGTCGGTTGCTGTTACGATTGCGCCTGATGGTGTATCCCATGCTGCAATAGAACCACCTGGAACGTCTTGGTTATATTTGTAACGAAGGGAATAAACAAGTCCAACTGGACCTGTCATTGGCTGAACACCAACGAGTTCTGTTGCAATTGAGCCTGGGATAATACGGCGAATCATCGGAATCAGAATTTTTCTAAAACCTGCAATTGCTGTAGTATCGGTGGATCCAGAAACTGCGGATTCACCAAGGACGTGATTCTTCTGGTTTTCCAGAAGGACGTCTACGATCTTTTTCTTTTCGGGGGTAAGACCTTCAAGGAGGGCTCCCTTAATTTCACCCCATTTTTCTACAAGTTCATTCATTTTAACTAGCTCCTTTAAGCTGTAATCGAACGTTTGTTAAATTTGCATGCCTGCGAGGCGTACATAATCACTGACGATATGTGCTTGTGGTTCTTTTTCCTCAACATCACTCTCTGTTAGTGTTTCGTAATTACCTGTTTTGACAATGCCAGAACCTTCAGTTAATTTGGTTGCTACTTTTTTGGACCCCTCAGCTAGTACTTTAGTTTCCTTCTCTGAAGTGTGTTCCTTGCCTTCATTAACCTGTGTTTGCTTCAATACACGACCGATAAAGGCCTTGTATGCTTCTTCAAGCCGTTTTGTTGGAACGGTTTGTAGAATTTGCTCCATAACCTCTCGTGGTTGACCACCGAGTGGTTTGAGAACTTCACCCATCTTGATTTGACGCTCTAGGCCAGCACGAGCTGTTGCCTCTTGCTCAAGTCTCTTGGAAAGTTCTACATTTTGTTCTTGTGTTTCACGAAGCTGTCCCTCAACATCATCAGCATCAACGAAGTATTGACGATATTCTTCCTTGAATGCTTCGACCATTCTACGGCCGAGGTTAAGTTCACGTGCTTCCATAACATCATCTTTAAGTTCTGCAAATTCTGCTGCAATTCGAACTTCAAGGAACGAATCAAGCTTTTCAACAAGCTGGACTAGATCGTTTTGAACTTCTTCTGCCATCTGCGACTTTGCTTCTGTCAGTTTCTTTGCATATTCTGTTTGTAGATCTTTGTATGCAGAAATGTCTTCCTTTAGTTCAGCAATTTCTGCACTAAGGATTTCATTTAGTTTCTCATCGATTGCTTCAACGAGGACGTCTTTTTCTTTGACCCATTGTTCAGTCAGTTCGACTCGAACGGTGTCTTCTGTTTCTTTGCGTGCAACTGCAACTGCTTCTTGAAGGTGTGCATTAAATGCTTCTTCAAGTTCTTTTTTGGAATCTTCTGAGAGGATATCAGCCTCAAGCAGTTTCTTCAAAATCTCATCCATTTCGATCTCCTTAATAGATTCAGTAATTATTTATAACCTCTTGTAATTTCACAAGGTTTTTCGGTTTTGTTTGTTAAAATCTGTTTAAAATCAATACGTTACCAAATGTTGGTACGTTTTACTTTTTTCTAAGATCGTTCTTAAGGAACATCTTAATTTCGGTTACAAGGTGCTTCTGTGCTTTTGGATCGTCACGAATCTCCTCAGCAAGTGTCATGATTCTATTCCCATTTTTTGCGTTCTGAAGTGATTCAAACACACTTTGTGGCATAGCACCTGGTGCTGACGGTGTAGCAACAATATCAATTGTAACAAACGAGAATCCTTCAACTTCACCATCGTCCTTAACGTTTCCAGCTCCACGTGAGCTAACACCAAGACGAACACCACTCTCAATCAACGTACGAGCAATTCTTCCTGATGGGGTATCAAGAATTTGAAGACGACCAACTGCGTTGCTCCCCTCCATGCGGATTTCTTTGATAGCGTGTGAGATACGGTCTAGGTTAATGTTAAGTGTTTGTGGATGGTCAAGTTCACCGAAGATTCCATTGCACTCTTTGATCCTTGCGTACGCCTCTGTAACAGCACGTGCAATTTCTGTCACAGGATACTTACGCTTGTTGCGGTTCTCAATTGCACCTTGCATGAGAATTCCAGAAAGGTAGCAACTCTTACCATCACGTGACGCTTCGGTAATAATGTTACATTCTGTTGGGGTAAGTTCTTCGATTAGTAGTTTCATTACTTAGTCCTTCTTTACGTTGGCTTTTTCCATCTTTTGTGCTTTTTGAAGAAGTTTGACAGCCTTGTCTTCCATCTTTTCAGCAGCGGCATCTGAATCTTTCTTTTCCCCAAGTAAATCACGAACCCTGTTGACGATAACACTATGTGCAATCGTATTGAATGCATCATTATTATCATTCAGTGTTGCATCAACAAGGAGTTTTAGTTGTTCTTTTGCGTCCATCGATTTTCTCCAGTTATAGGATGTCGAGTGAGAAATTCTCACTAAAGACAGTTTGATACTATTTATAGGCTAGTTTACGAAAGGATCAATATTTCTTGTAAACTGGTGATAATACAAGAAATATTGATTATAAGGTTTATACAGGAAGTTCAGGTAGAGTTTCACCTTCGGCGCCACCTTCAGGAGCACCCCCAAGACCCTCGCCTTCAGGAGCACCTTCGCCGCCCGGAGGAGGACCACCACCACCAAAGATGCTTCCACCTCCGCCACCTCCGCCACCACCTTCGAGGCCAAGTCCCTGTTCTCCACCACCGTATAGTTTGATATAGTCACCATCTGTGAATGTTTGTTGGAGACCCTTCTCTTGACGAAGGAACATTTCGTTGGTTGCTTTCTCATCACCAGAAAGTTGTAAGAATCTAGTGAGAATGAACTGTTTCGACAAATAAGGAATTGAATCAGCATTTCCGATTTGAGTAAGTAGAGCTGCATCGAGTTCTGCTTGACGATACTTACCGAAATTCGATGGGGGAATTAACTTTAGTGAATATATGTCTGGATCAATATTGATCTCGACATTTCTTAGGAATCTTTTGAACTCTTCATCGAATACCATTTCAATGTGACGTTGAAGTCTTTCGATGTATAGAGCAAAGCGAAGTTCTTCAATATATGCAAGACCGACCTTACCATCATTGAATACAACATCTTTAGCACCACGCATTGCTTGTAACCAACTAACTGGAACACGTAGGCCCATCATAACCTTTGCTTGGAAATAGTCAAGGTCAGATAGTTCACCAAGACTCTGACCACCAGGAAGTGTCTCAACTTTTGCACCTCGACCATCTGGTCTTGATGCAAAGAAGAAATCTTCGGTCATTGATTGCGGATTGTAGACAGAATCAACCTGATCTTTCCCGCCAATGGATGTTGGAACACGCTTTTGTCTAATCTCGTTCTTAATCCCTTCTAGATATTGTTTAACGCGCGCTGGTGGCATACGACCAACATCAATATAGAACACACGTCGTTCTGGTGCTCTTTGGATACGGTAGATGACAACAGCATCTTCTAGTAGTTCTTTTTGTTTATGTGAACGATAGACACTACGGAGAACTGAATCTCCAAAGGGCGCAGAATGTGACATATCGTCATTTAGAGTAAATCTAATAACATCAGTTTCAGCAATATACTCAGTGTTATAATTTTGTCCAAGTGGAACCGCACCTACGCCTACGCCACCAGCACCTCTTGGAATTTTTGTATCGGTACGGATTTGATAACCAACAATTTTTGTTACATCCTGTGCATCAACGATCGCAGCAAGAACATTTTGTGGTGGAACCCATTCCCACTTCTTATCTGATCCATATTTACGGAAGAAACAGTCTCCATACATTACGGTGTTTCTTGCGATCTTGAATAGTCTTCGATCAAAGTCGTGCATCTTTGACCAATGACGAAGTGCAACTCTTAGTGTAGCAACTGTTGTATCATCAAGTGAGGTTCCTTCGGTGTTCTGGAGATGAATGTCAAAATACAGATTTGTCTTTGTATTGATCCCTGTCATTTCTTCAGCAATGATATCAAGTGCTCTTGTAACCTCAACGTCATTATCCATGATATCATATTCACGATACCTTGTTAGACGCGTTGCACTACCTTGAACGAGACGTTGATACCACGTGTAATTGCCATATGATGCATATGAACCGTCAACGCCTTGACTGTCCTGTTGGAGAACGGTATCAGGACGTGGCGAAACGATTTTGAAAAAACTAGTTAATTTTCCGGCCATTTACTGTTGTCTTTAAAGTTTGTGTGATCAAGTATTTATCATCGGACTGATTTGGTTACCATTAGTCTACTTCATACAGAGCACCATACTTGTTTGATACGAATTTATCAAACGATAGTGCTTCGTTAGGAACATAACCGTGTCCTGTTAAAACACCCCGAAAATAGCAGTGAATTACAGAGACGGCACCAGCTGCTGTTGTCTTTTGAATTGCTGTGTATTTTAAGTCACTATAGAATTTTTTCAGGTATGTCTTTGTTGTCAGCCGTCCTTTAATATGTCCTGTAACCTCAACGAATAGAATGACAACATCGTCATCACAATACGGAACATCACGTCGAAATAGTTCAACGACTTCTTGTTGTGTCATCTGTAAATCATCAATAAGGAACGCTATTCTATCACGATGGCCTTTGTAACGGATAGACTTATATGTTAGACTTCGTGTTGGTTTTACAGAATCAAATAATGTTCCAATTCCACCAGATGTATTGAACGCTTCATACTCGCAACCATCAAGAGCTAATAGTTCGTGTCCTTCTAGAGGCTGCAACATTACGTGTTGTCCGTTAACAATTGCAGGGCACGGTTGCATATATTCATTGACTAACCCTTCTAAGGACCAAGATAGATAGTATCTAATGTCATTTGTTGCTGCTCTTGGTAGAGCACCGACACGTATTTTTGCGTCACGAACAGTATCAAATTTAGCGGCGAGATCGTGTGTTATGATACTTACGGCACCGGGAGCAAGTCCGCATTGAGGCATCATAATTGCGTCGTTAGACAGCAATCTAATTGCATCCGTTATTCCAATGTCTTCTGTGAGATCAAAATATGCTGTCCCAACCAGAGCTGCAGCTTGTGCGATCCTGAGATTGACAGCGTATGGCGTTGCAGCAATAACGCCATCGTATGCTGATACCAGTTTTTCGAGAATTTTTGGATTTGCTGTTACGTCCGTTTGATTGACGTGTGGTACTGTTACATTGGGATCATAAATGTCAACATCGTACCCAAGATCTGTTAAATAATCATATACGGTCTGACCAATAAGACCGTATCCGAAAAGTGCGATATGTTCCATATAATATCCCCTATAATATGACGTATTTATTTGTCACTTACAGGGTTTAACAGGTCAATTAAAATGTTGCAAGTACTCGAGCACTACCTGGAGCTGGTGATGTTGCTTCGGTAATCTTAGCAACCTTCATTCTTTCCATATCCTTATACATCTGGAGAAGTTCTTCCATTGTTTTTCCGGTCGATGTTGATGTAGTATTGAGTCGTTCTAGAAGAACTATCATCGCTGCGGTTGGGTCACTCTTACCAGTGGCTGATGTTGCTGCTGCAGCGGCTGTACCAGGTTTGATTCCTTCTCCAGGTACTCTTTCAGTTAGTGGTGGTTGCCCTCTCTGGGCTCTCCTTGCGTTAATATCAGCAAGAGTTATACTTGCAGTTGCTTCAGGTGCCTCACTAGCTAACATTTCTGATAACTTATCTGCCCCACCCGACTTTTTCATGACATAATCCGTTGCAAAGTAGGCAGCAGCTCCAGTTGCAGCAAGTACGGTGGCGGTACCAAGAAGTCCTATACCTGCGGCTCCAGCGGCGGCAGTACCTGCACCTCCACCAGCAGCCGCACCTGTAGTAGCTACTCCCTCCAAAATACCACCAGCAACTGAGACGCCTGCCCTTTTTAGTAATGTGGTTGCTAAAGCACCAAGTCCCTTTTCAAATATGGTACCAAGAAACTTTGTTGCTATAAGTCCACCTGCACCAATCAGAATTCCTGCCAATCCATTACCCTTCAGCCAACCAAAAATTGCACCAAGTGTAGCACCCATCTCCCCAATTCTATTGAATATACCTTTAGTGGTACCATCAATATTACTGAGGCTTTGTACAGACTGCTCACTCTTCTTTCCTCCTCCTGATATAGTTGCTTCTGTTGCGACATCCTCAAAGAATTTTCGGTCTGCTGTTGGCATTTTTTCAAGAGCCTTATCTAGAAACACTTGATTCTGGTCTGCTGCAACATCACCTCGTTTACTCGCTTCGGCGATTTGTTCCTTGATTGCCCTTCCAGCGTTTGCTTGCAGTTCAATAAAGCGCGCTTTATCTGTGTCAGACATTGCACCTGGTGCTTTTCGTCCAAGTCGTTGTATTTCGGCAACTTGTCCGGGTGGTAACCCAGCCCTAGCTGCAATTAGAGCCAACATTTGAGCAGACTTCATTCTTGAAACAGGCGTCGTTTGTGCACGCATTTTCTCGAAATTCACAGCAAGCTCACGGGCTTTCTGAGATGAAAGACCAATCATTACAAATTCCTCTTGTCTTGCTTTTATGCTAGCCAGCACCTGTTCTCGGTCTTTTTCTGTTACCTTTGACATTGCTTCCCGGAACTCTGAATCTTCAAGTAGTTGTTCATCAAGTTCAATAATTCGTTCTGGCAACATATTGGTAACATGTGAGAGACGTTCGACTCCCTTCAGATAACTTGAGGATTCTGTTTTTAATTCACCAACTGTTTTTGTGTGTGATGATGTTTGTTGCTGTAATTTAAAAGCGGCCGCTGCCAGTTTTCCACTAAGGATTGGATCACTACCTGCCATTTTGAATGTCTGTTCTTGAAGATCATTCAGTGTCATTGCATACGCTTCAGCACCTTCCTTAACAGCAAGAACAGAATCTTTTTGTGTCTGCATTATTTCCTGCAGATCCTTAACTTGTATTAGAAGTCTTGCTGATGCTTCATAAAATGGCTGCACACCAGATTTTTGGTAGAACTTAGCTGATTCAACAAGCTGTTCACCAGCTTTTCTGAATCCATCAATCAGCGTCTTTGTGAACAATGCTGACATGCCTTTTGCTATCTTTGCAGCACCGCCACCCTTTTCAAATGAATCTGCTATTGATCCTGGTAAACCACCTGCTGATTTCATTCCTTCTAGCATACCGTCATGCACAGCTGTCGCTGCGGACTTCATATCGGTGGCAATGTCATCCATGGTCTTACGGATTTTCTTTCCTTGCGTTTCAAGGCCAGCACTTTGACTTTGAAAAGCCTGAGAAAGTCGAATTACTTGGTCTTCAGTTAGTTTTCCGCCCTTTTCTAGCTGTGTAAATATTACTTCAAGATCCTCTCCAACATGAATTACATCTCTTAGATTAGCCCCAACATCCTGGTATGACTTTACAAGTTGTCTTAGCATTTGTTCTTGCTGACCGACGTTTGTGTCAACCTCTTTAAATGAATCTATAAGTATGTCTGTTTGACCTGCAAGAGCATTCAAAGCTTGCGTGTACTTAGCCGTACCACGAGCTGTCTTTTCAAATTTGTCACCAGTTAACTGTAGAGAGTCAGCGAGTTCGTCGAGATGTTTGTTGATCTTGTTTGTTTTGAACGAGTTGGCTGTTGCCGATAGGTGATGCTGAATAGCACCAATAGTCGTATCTGCATCATGAAGGGTATCAGTCAAAAGTCTTGTATTTGATCTAATCTCGCGCGACAGCGTTGCCAATTCAGTTGCTGATATTGTATTTGCCATGGTTTCAGTCCTCTACTGAGGTTATTTATAACATGTGGCGTTAACGGAGAAAGTGGGTATTCTGCCAATAGAGACAACGTGATATATAATTTTACATGTACGTAAATGAGGACATTATGGAAACAACAGTAAAATCAAATCCACTTCTAGAAAACCTTCGACTTCCCGGTGAAACAGTTCGACTCCCGTCTGGTGGGATGTTTTATAAGAATGGAGAACTAGCATCACATGTAAACAACGGTGAGATTCATGTGTATCCAATGAACACATATGAAGAGATTCTGATGAAAAGTCCAGATAAACTTCTCAATGGTGATGCGGTTCAGGAAGTGTTTACAAGATGTATTCCCGATATCCTAAAACCTTTAGATTTATTTGCACGTGATGTTGACTATTTGATTCTCGTACTTAGACGAGTAACATATGGAAATACTGTTGATATTCCATATACCCATAACTGTGATAGTATTTCTCACACCTATGTAGTAGATATTTCGCCGTTTATTCAACAGGCGAAAATTATTGATCCTACGACACTATCAACAAACTATCAATTAACACTTCCTAATCAACAAGTGGTTGAGATAATTCCTGTTAGGTTTGGTCAAACAATTAAGATGTTGCAGGAAGGAAGTGTGCAAAGAATACAGGATCTAACTGATGATGATATTAAGAATCAGTTCTATGATTCTTTAGTTAGTGTAATATCTGCTGTAGATGGCTGCACAGATCCAAAAATGATCCGTGAGTGGATTGAACAAATTAGTGCAGGTTGGTCCCGTCAAATCCAGACTGCCATGGAAAGGAATAGTAACTGGGGTCCTGAAACAGTGTCGACTGTAATATGTAAAACTTGTCAAAAACCACTAGAACTCGATTTATCGTTAAACCCGATAACTTTTTTCTCCTAACTCTCAGGTATCGGGCTCCGTCTGAGAGAGCTGCCTATATTGCCCGGCTACAAGCTGAAGCTGGTATCTTGATCGATAGTGTAATATCTCTCGTGTACTTTATGCGTGGTGCAATATCATACCACGAAATGATGACATTATCTAGAAAGGAACGAGATCGGATTTCAGACTTTATTAAGGAAAGATTGGAACAAGAAAAGGATAAGCCTAATCCAATATACTAAACTTCAGTGTATGCTTGCTTCCACCATTTTGGAATCATGTGACTGGCTTTACTATATAAATAGCTCCAACTTGAATCAAGAATGTACACGTGCCCCCAATCTTCTTTTGATCTGACAATACGTCCACCACCCTGAATCATATCAACAAGTGCTTGTCTTTGATACCATTCACCTGATAGTTCCATTCGTGCTTTAATCCATTGGTCCCCAAGGAATCCATATGGTACCTTGACGAAGATTGCGAATCTTGCGAGATCGTTGACAAGATCGAGACCTTCTGTTATACTTGGTGAGATTAGCACTCCTGGTTTACTTGAGTGTTTGAAGTCGTCGATAACATCTCGACGGTCTCTACGTTGTTCTGATGGGTTATGTTCAAAGATCACATGAGGAACAGAGTTTGATAGTTCATCTATTAACCATTGTGCAATTGCGAAACTTCCTGTATGAATAATTCCTGAAACGTCGTTATGTAATTCAAGTAGTCCCTTAATCGTTCCAATCATCGCCTTCCTGTTTGCTTGATTCTGTGGATCTTTCCAGTTGACATTCATTCTCATAGATGGCATGAAGTAAACAGGTCGGTTCTCAACAGGAAATTCCGATGGTAGTGAAAGGAACGCTGCTTCATCTTGTGATATTCCAAGATCGTTACAGAATCCCTTGTAATTGAGGATTGTTGAAGACATGAACAGAAATTTATCAGCCATTGGTTCAAGAATCTTGTAGAAGTTTGTTGAAGCAAAGAGGTACTTAAACTTGATCATTGTTTTATCGTGAACAAGTGTGTATATTTGTTTAACATCGTCAATTCGCTCATTCATCACTGTTCGTACAAGTTTTTCATGTTCTTGAAGTGATGCAAGTTCCTTGAGTTTGTTGAGTTCAACAGATGTAGTTTGTCTACTTGAAGGTGAGTCAATAATATACGAACATTCATCAACAAGTTCTGTAAGTTTAATCTCAACGGCTGGGTGATATACATCGTTAAGCCATTTGTGTGTGTGATCTAGAGTTTCGAGAACTTTCCACTTAACACCCATTCGTTCTGCACGCTTTGCCGTAATCTGTAGTGCGTTTAGTTCTGTTAACTGCTGTTCTGTATTATGACATTCATCAAGAATCATTAGTGGACGTCTTTTGAACATATTCGTGTAGTTGAAGCACAAAAGAGCCATCGTATAATTGAGAACAACGTGAGGAACGTTCTTTGCCCTCCCCTTTGCCATCACAAACGGACACGATTCACATTCGGGCTTTATTAGACTGCCAATATCACAAGTTGTATTGCGTTGTGAGCACGTGTAGTTGTTCTTTCCGTAGAAAGCAAACACACGTTCTTCGGGAAATGTATTTTCGTATTGTTCTTGTAGAACTTTTTGGGGAGTTAGAATGAACGACTTTCTGAAGTCGTCGGACTGAATGGAGTTACCATATGTCACACCTAGGTGGCTTTTGCCACCACCAACAGGTATCTCAAGAATCAGGTATCTTGCTGTTTGTTTTTCTAGCCACTCAAGTGCACGAAGTTGTGTTTCACGTGGAGGACTATTTGAATGAGACCAATGTTGTAAAATGTCCATATTCACTCTTAGATTTAATTAAACATTATACACAGGCTTTTAATTGGATGTCAAGATAAATAAAGAAGGAGAATAATATGTTGACTTTCAAACAATACCTACTCGAGGAAGTTAAGAAGAGTAAGGAAATCAATTTTGAGTATCATGCTGAGCTAAATCCAGAAATTTGGAAAGGCGACAAACTCCGTCCAGAAGTGCGAAAGAAAGCACTTGAAATAGCGAAAGAGTTTCTCAATTCGTTCCCAACAAAGCTCAAGGTCATCGACATTTACATTCCTGGAAGTCTTGCAAACTACAACTGGACAAAGAAGTCCGACTTCGATCTCCACATAATTATTGATCCTGTTTCCTGTCGTGGTATTAATGTTGACGATTATTTCAAAGCAAAGGGAGCTGAGTGGAAGACTAAGCACAATATTTCAATTCGTGGGTTTAAAGTTGAGGTGTTTATTGAGCCAAAAGGAACAACACATGAGTCTAGTGCTGAATATAGCATTGAGAGTGATAAGTGGATCAAAAAACCCAAACACATCAAAGATTTAGAAATTGATGAAGATGAAATTGAGAAAACCGTAAGGAATTTGCAGAAAAAAATACGGATTTTGCTTTCCAAAAATGCAAATCCCAAGGAGATAGAGAAATTAAAGGAAAAAATTAGGGTTATGCGGGAACGCGGCCTATATCGAACAAAAAAAGGCGAGTTTTCCGTTGGAAACCTCGCCTTTAAAGCACTGAGAAGTAAAGGTGATCTTGACCGTCTTACACGCGCGAAACGATCAAGAGAAGATGAAAAACTGTCTTTGGATTAGTTCTAGTATCCTAGTTGGAAGATCATAATTCTGTTGATACGTTCGCGACGTACCTCATTCCAAATATCGTCAATATAGTTAATCGTACAATGTCCGTAGCCAACTTCACCAGGACTGTTTGTCCACAATCCAATTATCCTTAACAGTCTGATGATGAAAGCACCAGGTAAAAATCCTGTGATGAATACATACAAAACAGCAAAAACTTGCAATAACATGTCAAGTATTAATGTTATTGCAACAATTGATATCAGAACCTTGATGAAATCCATCAGTCCGGAGCTTTTGTCTTCGTTACTTTTGGACATCTCGTGACCAATCCACCATCCGACTCCGTAGCAAAGAAGGCTATCAGGATTATTGCGCACCCATCGAAAAAGTTTATTTGTTAAACGAAACGAACTGTGAAATGATCCTTGACAATCATTTTCGTTCCAATTCCACAATGTGCTGTGAACTGCTAGAATAGGCTTAAGTAAGAATTTCATCATTGTCTCCAATGAATTTTTAAGATGACAAATTATCTCCTAAAATAAAAAGAGGATCAACGAATACCGTTGATCCTCTTCAATTGTATTATAGATCTGTATTAGTAACTACGCATCCTTGAAACCCGTGGATTTGAGGAACCACACGACTCCATATCTTCCATTCCAGGACGTGGCATTTTGCCGGTTTCACCACCGAACTCATCTTCATTGGTTTCGCCACTCTCATCTTCACTGGTTGAAAAATCAAACTCATCACCGCTTTCGTCATCGAGTTCACCATCTTCGGTTTCTGAATCACAACAACCTTCGATAATGTCTTCATAATCATCCATTGTTAGATCGGCAGTACCACGTTCCATTGCGAGATCCAACATGTTATCAACAGCCTTGTGAAGTGCAATATCATCAGGAGCTTCTTCTTTTGCCCATTCCATCATACGAATAACGAGCGGAACATCCATAGATACAATATCTTCACCCTCGAGACCTTCTCCGCCTTCCATGTCGTCAGCCTCGCCGCTCTCCATATCACCGAAGTCCTGGTAATCACCATATGACTCTTCGTCACCATATGTGTTCATTTCAGGATTGTATGGACCATCTGTTGTATCTGGTCCAGGCATTGAACGTGTACCACCCATCATGTAATCGTTTTCACGAACGTTACGTTTGCGACTTTTTGCGAGGGCTTCGCTTTTTGACATTCCGAACAATTCTTGTAGTAAAGACATTTAGGGATCTCCTTGAATCTGATATGGCTATTTATCAGTGGTTAGTTTATTTCTTGCAAATTTTCCTAACCAATATGCGTCAATTAGGTCAGTTAGCCCTTTGGTCTTCAAATAACCTTGTTTTTTAAACCCGGCAATTATTTCTGGTGGTGCAGCATTAATCATATCATCTTTTGAAGCTTTTCCTTTACCTGTTGCAAATTTCTTTAGCGCTGTTGGTGCTACTATTTCAATTTGTTTTAAGTTGAGATGCTTTCTCATCGATGCGATCATTAGGAATTGCAGTCCCGCTAGGTCACGAGTTGCATTACCAAAAGAACCAAACGCAAGCCCTTCGATATAGATTGAATTGGGATTATGGGACTTAATAAGATTAACGGCACCTTCAGCAATTAATGATGCTTGATCGAATACATCAAGGCGTTTGTCGTTTAATAAACAGCCAAAGTCAATAAGTTCACCATCTTTAAATACACAGTAACCAGGCGAACGGTAGGATTGGTCTATTCCAATAATGATCATATACAGTCTCTCCGACTGTATTTAGATCAAACTATTTTTGAGAAACCAGAGTCTAGTTTAATGGTAATTGTTCGATCAAATGCTGTGTCGATTTCGTCTCTGTGTGAAATGATAAGAAGTGAGATTGCTTCTTCTTTGGCTTTCTTTTTTAACATAGCTGCGGCAGCCTGAACGCCAATAGTACTTAGACCAACATCAAGTACCTCATCAAACATACAAATGTTAATTGGAGTATGAAGAGCCTGTAGAACATCGCGGAACGCAAGTGCTAGTGACAAATTAACTCTAGCTCTTTGTCCATTCGATAGACTACCAAAACTTTGCTCGTGACCAAATTGAGAGATTTTTGCATCAAGATCGAATGTAAACTCTACCTTGTGAGGAAGACCAAGTTCTCCAAGATAGTGTTGCAATCTTGTATTAAGGAATGGTAGGTTACGATTAAGGAATGCCTTTCGAACAAAACTATCCTTCTTTGTTAGTAACTTAACAAGAAATTGTTGGTGCTCAAGCCTCTTTGTAAACCCATTGATCTCTGTGTATTCAATTGGATCAAGTTTTGTATTCTCGAGGTCGCCAAGTGCTTCTAAGTGAGGATTTGTTGCCTCAAGTAACATATCAATCTTTTGTTTTGTAGCCTGACTTTGGTCACGAATCTTCACTAGACTGTCAAGATTAGTAACTGTTATTTGTTGTTCTATTTCTTTTTGTTTCTTTACGAGATTGGCAAATAAAGATTCCGTTGCTTGCAAATAAGTTTGGTTTTCGGTAACTTGTACCTTATTTTCATCTATCCCCCTTGCGCAAACTTCTATTCTGTCCTTTGTGTTAATGAAAGGTTGTTTGCAATAAGGACATTGTGATTTTTGTAATGAGTCTAACTCTATTGTAAATTTAGAGACAGCTGTTGTTTGTTCTTTGATTGTTCTTTCCAATGTGCGTTTCTCATTTTCAACTTCTCGAACTTCTTGCTTAAGTTCGGCTAATCTCTTGTGGAATCCTTGTTGCTCTTCAAAGTTAACTTGTGCGATCTTTTCGAGATCCGTCTGCAGTTGTGTAATTGTTCTTTCGTTGTTCTGAACCCAATTGACAACCCGCGACTTTGCGGCTGCGATTTGTTCTTGTAGTCTAATGTATTGTTGTTCAAGTTGGGCGATCTTTGTTTGTTGGATCTGGATATCACTTTGTGTGTCTTTAATTAGGTCCTTTAGAATCGCAGCCTTTAATGAAAGGATCGTTAGATTAAATAGAGTTTCAATAAATGCAACTTGGTGTTTTGATTCAAGATCAAGAAATGGTAATTGTGTTGCAGAAATGACAACGATTCGAACAAACATAGAATAATCCATTCCAATAATTTGTTCGATTCTTGCTTCAATGTCTGCCGTTGTCTTTTCTTTTCCATCTTCGAACAATCTTACGAAACCAGCTTTTGGAGATTTGCGGCCACGTTCAATACGATACATTACACCGTTTTTTTCGAACTCGATGGCAACAAACATATCCTTCTTATTTGTGTTGTTGATCAATTCATCAAGGTTGACATCATTGATTGGTTTGTTGAAAAGACAGTACACGAGTGCGTTGAGAATTGTTGTTTTTCCGGAACCATTTTCACCCATAATTAATGTTGTTCCCGGTAGATCAAAATTAAATTCTGTCATTACTTTTCCGTAGCTCATAAAGTTACGGAACATAATCTTGAGGAATTTTATCATAACTGTTCTATTTTGAGTTCTTTATATAGTTCGATTAGGAACTGTGTATCAATCTTGTCAACGTTCAATTCACCGACAAGTTTGACGAATGTATCATCGATGTTCTCTAGATGATCGACGTCAGCGTTTGTGTCAACAATCGCATCAGCTGTTTCTTTTGGTTCTTCAAAAACAAGTTCGCGGAGATTAAACGTGTCCGTTATTGTTTGCTTAAGTGTTGTCATTTCTTCATATGTGATTGCAACGTCAGCAATACACTTGATACGGGCGCCGTCTATAAATGGTGCTTTATTGTCTATAATATCCGAAAGGTTGACCTTTCTATATTTTGGACACTGTTCCCAATTATAGAAGTGCATATTGTGTGTTGTATGATCATAGACCATACAACCTCTTTCGTCATCACCAGCGTCACCAAAGTCCATTGGAAAACAGTTACCAATATATGTAACATTGAATCCTCTTTGTCTCTTATGAAAGTGACCAGATGCTATATGCTTCGGACCAGAGAAATCTCTACAGTCAGATCCATGAGGGTTAGTATAATTTGATCCTGTTAGAATAAATCCCTTGAATTCAAAGTGACCAGCCCAAAATGGTATATCCGCGTACTTTGCTAGGTCAGGATACTCGTGTTGAAACATATATGGACAAAACATCATCTTGTCGTGAATGTCAGTGATCACCTCTGGTTGATCTATAACATGAAAGTTACGAAACTGTTTGAAATGAACAACAGAATGTATGTCTCTTGATGTCTTGTTGTATAGGTCATGATTACCTACAACGAAGAACACAGGAAGGCCAAAATTGTTGAGTTTCTCAGCACCGGCATAGGAGTATGCTAATGTTAGTACATTAATAGCACTTCGATTCTCGTGCCAATCTCCGAGAAATCCTATATAATCAACACCACCTTCTTCTTTAACCGTTTTAATGAACCAATCAATATAGTTAATGCAATCTTGATTGTGTTGTTCAGAATTGTTCTTTTTGCCGAAATGTATATCAGTCATATAGGCCCCTTTGGCCAATTTTTTCATAATATCTCCCATTGTTATTGTTATATATAAAGGAGTAAGAAAGGACTTCACTATGGTAAGAAAAATATACTATACCTACCTATTAATTGATCCTCAAACAAACGTTCCCTTTTATGTTGGCAAAGGTAAACGAAATAGAATGTATATGCACCGTGTTGATGCATTAACTCTGAATGGAATCGACTATAAAAATAATCGACCTCATCACAAACTAATTCGCGAACTTGAAACTCAAGGCTTACGAATCAAATATCAAAAAATTCTTGAACGTGCTAGCGAAAAAGAAGCTTTAGATAGAGAACGTGAAACCATCAAAGAAATTGGACGTAAACTCAATAATACTGGTCCTCTATTGAACACCAGTCGCGGTGGTCATATTGGTGGTGAAACTTGTAAAAGTGTTTGTCAATATGATCTTAACAGTAATTTAATTTCAATATATCCATCTATAATAGTTGCTGCTGAATGTACTGGTGCTAACAGATCATATATCTCCCAATGTTGTAAAGGAAAGAGAAAATCTGCTGGTGGCTTTTTGTGGTCATATGAAAATAATCCTATTCCTGTCTTTAATAAAAAGTATTATCGTTCTGTTTTACAACTTTCTAAAGATGGTAGTTTAATTGCAACATATCGTTCGCTTACTGAAGCTCAAAATCAAACCCATGTTGAATTACATAACATTAGTGAATGTTGTCGTGGTAAATCAAAAACAGCTGGTGGATTTGTGTGGAAATATGTCGATTAAACATCATTCTTGATGTTCTTGTTCGTTATGTTCTTCGATTTTTTGTTCTACATATGATATATCGTCTGAGCTGTACTTTTCTTCACGATTTAGACGTTGTTCATTTTCATAATCTGTCATAAAACTATGGGATG
>Ga0315275_10000800_pt1 | contig 26418 bp, 14 predicted proteins | sample YL17G03_0_MG_FD_205557 | JGI IMG/M metagenome (GOLD analysis project Ga0315275, IMG submission 205557) | Sediment microbial communities from Yellowstone Lake, YNP, Wyoming, USA - YL17G03_0 | ecosystem: Environmental > Aquatic > Freshwater > Lake > Sediment | place: USA: Wyoming | collected...
GCCGGCAAGGAGAGTCTGCGGAGCTACATGGCTGAGGCTTCTCCAGCTACAGGTATGCTCTACCTCCGGACGCGGGCCCGCACTGTGTGGCGATACCTGCTCGAGCAGGGGGTGCAGACGCTCGTGTCATGGATACCCGGGCCGTTGGGTCTATTGTTGCGCTCCGTGCTCTACAGGCCACTGCTCGCAAGCGGTTCCCAGAGCGCCTATCTGGAGTCCGGTGTCGAGCTGTTCCATATGGACAGCATCCGCCTGGACCGCAGCGTGTACGTGGATCGCTTCTCACGTCTGCATGCATCGCTTGCGCGCGTCGAGCTCGGGGCGGGGACGCGGATCATGCGAGGTGCTTATGTGTGCTCGTATGTTTCCAATGCGCGTCCGGGAGAAGGCATCGTGACCGGTGCCAACTGCTGGATCGGCGTCGATAGCGTCCTGAGCGCGGGGCAGGGGGGCATCTTTCTGGGCGACAATGTCCTGATTGCATCGCAAGCCGTGCTGGTCTGCGGCAACCACGATTTCGAAAACCTCGATCTCTCAGCGCTGGATCAGACCTACTACGGCCGGCCCATCCGCGTGGGGAACAATGCGTGGATCGGGGCGCATGTGACGGTCCTTGGCGGTGTCACCATAGGCGACCATGCGGTGGTCGCGGCGGGGGCGGTTGTGAATGCGGACGTTGAACCCTACACGGTCGTGGGGGGCGTTCCGGCCCGGGTACTGAAGCGGCTTGAGCCGCCGGGGAACGCCGGACGCTAGTGAGCGGGCGAGACCGCCCCTGTGTTGCGTGCAATAGAGGTCGGGCTGGACAGCGGTATGAGAGCTTTCGTCGACAAAGTCGCTGGGATCGAGGGCGGTCGAACGGGGTTCGACCGCCGCGATCTTGTGCTGATCGTGCTTGCGGTGCTTCTGGCCGCGGCGATCCGGCTCGTGTTCTTACGGGGTGTATCATCTCCCGATGAGCTGAATTACTTGCGGGACGCGGGCGAGTGTTTGAGGGGTCGTTTCGAGTTGAAGAACGCGCTCTATTTGCACGATACCCGTCATCTCATGTTTGTCCCCGTCGCGTGGTCTTTCGCCGCTTTGGGTGTGTCGGAGGTTACGGCCCTCCTGTGGCCCTTTCTTGCCTCGCTCGCGGTGGTGGTCATCGTATACCTCATCGCGTTGCGTCTCTTCGGCCGTGAAACGGCGGTGTACACGGTGTTCTGCGCCGCGCTGCTTCCGCTTCTTGTCCAGGAGGCCACCCGGCTTCTTCCCGGCGTCGTGATGAACTTGCTGTTCGGGCTTTGCGCGCTGTGCTTTGTGATTTCGGAGCAGGTGAGCAGACGGCGTTGGATTTGGCTGACGTTGTCGGGGTTGTTCTATGCCGTCATTCAGACGGCGGGAGAATTGGGGATCGTGCTCGGTTGTTTGTTTGTCGCTGCTGTCATTTTTTGGAGGCGGTATCGGCTGTGGACTTACTGGCCGGCAGCGGCGGGTTTCGCAGTGGTCACCGCGTTGATCGGTGCTTACTTCTGGATCGAGACGGGGACCCCGCTTTTCAAGGTGGAAATGAGCCGGAAGCTGGTCGTTTTGATAAAGGCAGTGTCGCCCCATCAGCCGCTCTACTACACCAAATTGATTCTGGCGCCGTTCATTGCCCACGGGGGAGTGTTCTACATGACGGGGATCGGGTGTGTGGCCGGTCTCCTCGAAAAGCGCCGCGAGGCCTTGTTCGTGGGTGCGTGGTTCGTGATGACGTGGGTTCTCATGGAGTTCGGGTCGGTGAGTTTCTCGGAGTACAGGCAGCTTTCGAAGGAGGTACGATATTTCTCGGTGGTCTCGGTCCCCGCCGTGATCGCGGCGGGGTACGCGATGGCGTGGATCCGTGGCGTCGTGGGCCGGCGGACTATAGCGTGTCACCGCGTGCTCCCGGCGGGAGCAGTGGTGGGGGCCTGCGTCCTCGTCGCGAGCATGTCCGTGTGGACGCTCCAACGCCACGCAGACATGAGCGCGTATCAGGCAAACCGACGCAAGTTGGGCGACTACGTCCGCAGCTACGAAGGGAAACCGATCTACGTCACGCACTGCCGGTGGAACACCGAGGTCGGTTTCTTCATGCGGTTCGAGGAGGAGTATTTTCCCTCGGGTTACGATCCGTACCACGCGGTCCGTCTCGAAACCGCCGATTCGACGTCGATGAATCGGTACGTGCAAACGCTCACGGCCGGGGAGCGCATTGGGCCCGGACTTCTCGTCCAGGACGAACGTCTCTTCCGGGCGAGCCGGGGCGAGGCGGAGGATAGGGGCGTCGGGCTCAACGAGATTCCCGGGGTGCTTGCGCACATCCCCTCGGCGTGGCGTCTCATCGAGCGTATGGAGGTGAGTGTGGGGCAAGAGGTGTCGTTGTACGACATACCCGATGGCGCGACCTGGCCTGCGGGTGTCCAGCGTTGAATATGGCCGGGACGACGCCGGACAGCAATCCCATGAGCCGCCGCGCACGCGGACAGGCGGGTTCGAAAGGACACAGTGATGACACGCGATTTGACGGTAGTCATTCCAGCCTATAACGAGGCCGAGGCCATCGGCGACGTCGTGAAAGAGCTGTTGCAAAAAGCCGAGGCAACGAAGGTTCTGGTCATCGATGACGGCAGCGACGACGAGACGGCGGCGATTGCATCGGCGGCAGGCGCGACGGTGATTCGCCACAAACGCAACCGGGGTTACGGCGCGGGCGTGAAGACGGGTATACGAGCCGCTGAGACGACCTATGTCGCCATGTACGATGCCGATGGGCAACATCGGCCGGAAGATCTTCTTCGGCTTTACGAGGCCGCGCAGCACCACGACGCCGTGATCGGAGCGAGGGGCAAGGCGTCGCACCAGGTGGCCGCCCGTCGCCCGGGCAAGTGGATTCTTGCCAGAACGGCCGAGACGCTCGTCGGCCAGACGATCCCGGATCTGAACAGCGGGCTGCGCGTGATCCGGCGGGACGTCGCGATGCGTTACTTGCACTTGTTGCCGGACGGTTTCTCGGCGTCGACGACAGCGACCGTATGCGTGATGCAACGCGGCTACGATGTGGAGTTCGTGCCGATCACCGCGCGCGAACGAATCGGCAAGAGCACCGTCAAGCAGTTTCGTGACGGGATGAACACGATCTATCTGATCGTCCGGCTGATCGTTCTGTTCAACCCATCGCGGTTCTTCCTTCCGCCGGCCATCGTCATGATCGTGACCGGGCTGGTTTACGGCTTCGAAAAGGCGTTCCGGCTGCATTCTGGCTTTCCGGTCCTTGCCCTGCTTCTGGTCAGCACCGGGCTGATCACGGGAATGTTCGGGCTCTTGGCCGACCAGATATCGTCTCTGCGTCGGGAGATGTACGAAAGAGATGCATCCTAAGCGATCGGACCCCAGGCACAAACCCGACAAGGACGCAAAGGTTCATCCCGCCGTGATCACTCCCCCCCGTGTGGGAGAGTTCGCCAAGGTTCATTTCCTCATGAAGGACAAAGGCGTGTCGGCGTCACGAGCGCGTCGCCTCAACCCACCGGCGTTCAGGCACCCGCTCGTAGAAGCGTTCCAGGGGTACGGCCAAACGGCGTGCGTCAATTCTCCTGCAGGGGTTCCGGCGGCTGAGCGACGGAGCCAGGGGTATCTCCCTGAGGGGCGAGCAGCGTTTTTTTGCGAGATCTTGACACATGGCTGACGTCGATGATCTCGAGACACCAGACGACGATCTTCGGGAGCGCGATTAACACGACCGCTCCCGTCCCTCCGAAAAGAGCGACTCCTACGATCACTCGGACAACTTGATCCATAGCATTCCCTTTCCTTTCGGTTGCCGGCGCGACCCGCCCGCCGGCGACAAAACGTCCCTCCGCCACCCGCTCGGGGTGTTCCCGGTTGTGGATAACTGGGGCATCTCCCTAATCGACTGGGTGTTGCACCGCGGTTTCCCGCGGTCTTTATGGCATTTCAAGTCCCGCGATGAGCAAGTAGAAGCAAGTGAGCGTTCGACGTAACGTCAAGTGGTGCAATGGGCTTTACTACTCGTTTTCACGCGATCGAGGTATGGTGGAATTCATGAGATGTAATGAACTGCCCGATACCTATACTCATGTTCAGGTTTCGTGCCACATGCAGCGAGCGAAGGGGGGTGTGGTTGGCGACGCGAGCGGACGCGCTCGGGAGCGGCGACCAAGGGGGTTCCAAACGCGGGCAACAACGGATGCGGTAAGGAGCCGGTTCAGTCGAATATGCGCCCCACGGTACACGTCTCTCTTGCGCGAGCGAGGAGTCTCGACGACGGACGGACGAGGATCGACTCGCGGGCCCTTCGGAAAATGGGCAGGTCCGCCTCGCTGTCTCCGACGTAGTCGAACACGCCGCTGGGCGCGTCGCGAAGGATGGCGGCGAGCTTGGAAGCGCCTTTGAGGTTGTGTGAATCGTCCGTGGCGATCACGCCGTCGAAGAGTCCGAGATGGTCCGCCACGGCCTGGGCGACACGGATGTGCGCTGCGGTGGCGAGAACGAGGGTTCGACCGCGGGACTTCTCCTCGCGGAGGAACGCGAGGACGTCCTCGCGGTAAGGAAGGTCTTTCGGGTCCAGGAAAACGAAGCGGGCGACGCGCGCTTTCAAAACGGCGCGACCGCGGAGCAGTAGAAATGGCAGAAGCAGGCATACGTCCGGGCGTTTGCCGGCGAGTTGACGCAACGACAGCACGAGAGTGTCCGCTCGAATGAGCGTGCCGTCGAGATCGACGAAGAGCGGCGGACGGGATGCCGATGTCTCTGCCATGACGAACTCACGATCCGGGCACTCGACCGATTAGTTTGAGATTCCATTTTTCACTTCGAATCGGAAAGGAGCGTTGCCGCGAGGGCCCGCGGGCGCATGGATTATACCACGGGGACTCGAGAGGCCGAAGGGAAGAAGAGACGCCGACCGCACGCGCTGCCCAGCTCATCGTTCTAATGCCGTTGACGCGCCGCCGAAGCGAGCACTAGACTCTCCGGACACCGTCGACCGGAGGTCGAGGGTTCTTGCAGAGAGGCGCCGCCAGGTTTTGAAGTTCGTGTATTTCGCGGGATTGCGGATGCGGCCTTGGCGTTAAGCAGACCCAACGCCAGTGGATTCCCACGGGTGGAGATGGCATAACAAAACAGCAATAGACAACTCTTACGGAAGGACACAACGCGATGGGTGTGCCTTTGTTAGACCTCAAGGTCCAGTACGCCAAGATTCGCGTACGAGTCATGACGGCGATCGAGGAAGTGATGGAGTCCCAACAGTTCATTCTCGGAACAAAGGTCGAACAGCTGGAAAAAGCCATCGCGGCGTACTCCGGGTGCCGCCAGGCCGTCGGGGTTTCGTCCGGGACGGATTCCATTCTCATTTCACTCATGGCGGAAGGAATCGGGCCGGGCGACGAGGTGATCACAACACCGTTTTCGTTCTTTGCAACGGCGGGGTGCATCACACGGGTCGGCGCGCGTCCCGTGTTCGTCGACATCGATCCCGTCTCGTTCAACATGGATCCGTCGAGGATCGAAGCTGCCGTCACGCCGCGGACACGGGCCATCATCCCGGTGCATTTGTTTGGTCAAACGGCCGACATGGATCCGATCAAGGAGATTGCGGAAAGACGCAGCCTCATTGTGATCGAGGATGGTGCCCAGGCGATAGGGGCAGAATACAAGGGGCGCCGCGCAGGATCGATGGGTCACTACGGATGTTTCAGTTTCTTTCCATCGAAAAACCTTGGGGGCGCGGGTGACGGCGGAATGGTGACGACGAGCGATGACCAGCGCGCCGAGAGGCTCCGGCTCCTCAGGTCCCACGGGGCAAAGCCGAAGTACTACCACAGCGTCGTCGGCGGGAATTTCCGTCTCGACGCGATACAGGCGGCCGTTCTTCTCGTCAAGCTCGAGTACCTCGATGAGTGGACAAGGGGACGGCAACGAAATGCGGGCATTTACCGCCGGATCTTTCGGGATTCCGGAGCTTCTGTAGGTCTTCAACGGATGAAGGGAGCCAAAGGCGTGGTTCTTCCGGAAGAGTGCCCCCGGCGCCGCCACATCTACAACCAGTTCGTCATTCGTGTGGACAAACGTGACGAGTTACGGACGTGCCTCAACGAACGGTCGATAGGCAACGAGGTGTACTACCCGGTGCCCTTCCACATGCAGGAGTGCTATTCGGACTTGGGCTACAAGGAAGGGGATTTCCCGGCGAGCGAGTGCGCAGCCCGCGAATCGCTGGCGCTTCCGATCTATCCCGAACTTACCGAGAAGATGATCGCTGAAGTCGTGTACGCCGTCGTCGAATTTGCACGGTGAAAACACCGCGCCGGAAAGCCCCCGAGACCTTATCGCGATCGGGATGGATTTGGATTATTGGAAGAACGAAGGCTGATTCTCCTACGGGCGTGCCCGTGTTATCTCCGCTCTCTTGACGGCGGCGTTTGCCGCCAAACCGACCACAAACATAAATACCTCGCCGAGGAGGTACCACAGCCTCGCGGTGATGGAAACCGCCGCTGCGTCCTGCGTTGGGAACCCCGCGAGGGCCAGGTAGCCGACCATCGCCCCTTCTCTCACGCCGATCCCGGCGGGAGCGAAGACCGCGAAAACACCGAGCGTGACGGTCATGGGAAAACCGAGACCTACGCTGAGCGGGACATGATGCGGAGAAAGGCCTACAACGAGCAGGTAAAACCCGCCCGATAAAAACAGCCACATGAGCACGAACCAAGGCAACGCGGCCACTGTCGAGCGAATCGAAAGTCTGGGTATCGCGATTTCTCTTCCGAGTACCTTTTTGTAGGCACGGCGCGCGAGGGACTGCGCGGCGTCGCTGAAGATGACCGTGGTTAGTCCGAGCCAAAGGAAAAGGATCGGCCACCCCCACAGGAGAATCTTACCGAGGAGCATCAGGCCGCAAGCGCCGAACACCAACCCCACCCAAAGCAAGATGAACTGCCATGTGACAGTGATCGACGTGAGAGCGCCGAGCGAATGAGAACGTTTCTCGGCCACGTACCCGGCCCTTCCGACGATCGCCCAGATCTTGCCGGGTATGTATTTGGCAAACATGGAGAGCCCGACGGCGGCAAAGCACTCGCGGAAGCCTGCCGGATGGCCGGATTTATCGAGAATCGCTTTCCAGGAGATGGGCTCGCAGAACATTCCCAGGAAAAGGAGCGCGATCGAACCAGCGAGCGCCGACGGCGAGTAAATACGGGGGAGCACGAGATAGTTGGCTTTGTACAGGGCCACCGCGAGAAACAGGAGCGACGCATACAGCAGATATCTAAACCAGTGTTTCACTATTCGGACCCCAGCCAAGCCGAGCCGCCCGCCGGTTATCTCTTCGAGATCTCGTCAAAACGAATCTGCGCCTTCCAGAGAAGATAGAACCCCAGAGCGGTCACAGGGAAAAACTGTGTGGCGTGATAAAGGATCGAATACGCGAGGGCCTCGCTTTTTCCAATCCCAAAAAGACCGAGGGCGATGATGCACGCGTACTGTGTGGTTCCGATGTACGCCGGAGCCGAAGGGATCATCGAGCCCATCGCGATGAGCACGACGAGCGAGACGCTCGCGAAAATGGGGACATGCATATCGATCGCCCCCAGAGTGAAATAGATTCCGAGTAACGCAAACAACCACACGAGAATCGACGTCGCTGCAATGGGCAGGATAGTCCCAACCCGTGCCATTCCCGCCAGTCCACCGAGAAATCCATCAGTCGCCCGTTGAATCTTCGATTGAACGTTCGGTCTTAGCCGACGCGAAAGCGTGCCGACCCAACGGCTCACCGCGCTCCTGTACCGTTCCATGACAAGCATGGCGGCCATTAGAATGGCGTTGAGCACGAGGAGCCAGATGGCGCTTTTCCGGAGCCATTCCGGTCCCGGGGCCTTTGTGAGCATCACCCAGAGGAGAACGAGCAGGCAAAACACGTCCACGATCCGTTCGTAAACGATGGTGGCAAAGGACGCGGTGCGGCTGATCTGCTCCCGTCTCCCGAGGACGTACGCTCTTACGAACTCGCCCAGTCTGGCGGGGAGAAGATTGTTCGCCATGAATCCGATCACAGTTGCGGAGAATAGCCTGGAAGTGGCGATCGGTTTGATCGGGAGGAGCATGAACTTCCACCGGTAGGCCCGTGAATAGTGACCGAGCATGGTAGCGACTATGGCGGGTATGAAGTAAGCGTACCGCGTCTCTTTCAGAACCGCCCACAACACGTCCCATTGGGTGCCGCGGAGTGCGAGGTAGAGGAAAACAACGCTGATGATCGACCCTATGATGAGATTTCGTTTCATGGGCGTGTCAAGAGGATCTCGAGAGTATACGTCGTCTATACGTGTTTTCGTTCGATCGTGCGGCTCACACTGTTTCCCCCATCCATCGCAACGGCCTCGCGCCACGCGGTGAGCGGATTCAGATCAACGGGTCTTTGGCACGCAATGTTCGCACCAATTGGTGTCCACCCCCCCGATGTTTTTGCAGGGGGGCGCAAACGGCTAGTTTTCTTAGTTTAAATGAGATACGGCCGAGACGGCAAAGAAAATCTCCTTTCACGCACACGAACCCAGATCAAGTCCCGCGCGGGGGACGCTCGTCCCTGGGACAAACGACAAAGTAGCGGCCCTGGGGGCAAGGCTCGTTGACTTCTCGGGCGCTGTTCGGTTAGGATTCAAGCGTGATGGGGGCAGCGGTGTTGTCAACTCCTTGTAAGATCTATGAATGACTCGTCTCGGAGGCGGGGGATTATGCCGAAGAAGAGCCTGTTGGGCCAGATCTCTCACGCACTCTCCTCGAAACCGGGTGGCGGCGAAACAGCAAATCTCGGCACGCAGCTCGAAGTGCTCAAACAGGAGAATGTCCGTCTCACGCGTGCTCTCGAGGAGCTTTCGATGCTCAACGAGCTGGCCCGCGAGATCGGCGCCTCCCGCGATCTGCGGGCCATCATGGACCGTATCATCCGCCGGTCGCTCCGGGCGATCAACGCCGAGCAGTGCGTGATCACGATGGTGAGCGAGCAGTCGCTCGAGCCGATGAAAACCCTCGTCCGTGCCATGGTGACGTCCGCGGAGCACGAGCAGTTCCATTTGAGTCAAAACCTTCTGGGGTGGATGCATCTCAACAAGAAGGCGCTCCTCTCGAATTCTCCCCGGACGGACGAGCGGTTTCGCGGGATCACATGGGACCAATCGATCCGCTCGATCCTCTGCGTTCCCCTCATGATCAAATCCGAACTGAAGGGAGTGCTCACCGCGTACAACAAGAAGGGCCAGGGAGGTTTCGCCGAGGACGATCAAAGACTTCTCGCCATCATCGCCATGCAATCCGCCCAGGTCGTCGACAACGCACGGCTCTACGAGGAGCAGGAGGCCTACATACGAATGCAGGAAGAGGTGAGGCTCGCCTCGACGATCCAGCGCGACCTCCTCCCCAAGGCGGCGCCGGGGGTACGGGGATACGATATCGCGGGCAGAAGCATACCGGCGCAGATGGTGGGCGGTGACTACTTCGATTTCATCCCTATGGGGAGCGATCATCTGGCGATCTGTCTGGGCGACGTGTCGGGCAAGGGGCTTCCGGCATCGCTCCTCATGGCCAATCTGCAGGCGACGCTCCGCGGTCAGACGCTCCACGAGATTCCGGTAAAAGATCGTTTGACGCGGTCGAACGAGCTCCTCTACCGGAGCACCGACCCCGAGAAGTTCGCAACGCTCTTCTACGGTGTTCTCGATCTCCAACACCACACGTTGACGTTTTCGAACGCGGGCCACGAAAATCCGTATCTGTTCAAAAAGCAGGATGGCGTGCTGCGCCTCATCACCGGGGGGACCGTCCTCGGTGTCGTGGACCACTTTCCGTTCGATGAAGAAGTCGCGGGGATCGACCCGGGGGATCTTCTCGTGGTGTTCTCGGACGGCATCACCGAAGCGTTCAACACCGACGACGAACAGTTCGGAGAGGTTCGACTCGAGGGCGTCCTGCGGGCGTGCATGGAGGATCCGGCGGAGAAAATCATCGACAAGATCGTCAACGCCGTTAACGCGTTCGCCGGAGAAGCCGCGCAGGCCGATGACCTCACGCTCGTCGTCATGAAGCGAGCCGCATGATGACGGGCGGGAGAGTGTCCCATTTCGAGCTCCTGTCCGAGCTCTACAGGGACACCGCGGGGCCGGTGTGTCTGGCGCGCGACCTCTCGCAAAAGCGATCCGTCGCCGTGAGAATCATCGACACGGCGGCATTCCCATCGGGACAGGTCAAACAGCGTTTCATAGAGGACGTCCTTGCCGTATCGAGAATCGATCATCCGAACATCGCGCCCGTGTATGGTGTCGAGGAGGTCGACGGCCGGGTTGTGGTGGCGTTCGAGGCGCTGGAGGGCGGGCCGCTCTCCCTCAGGATCGGCAAGCTCTCTGCGGGAGAGAGCGGCGGCATTTTGCGCCAGATCCTCCAGGGGTTGAAGGCCGCTCACGCGGGAGGAATCGTTCACGGTGCTCTCTCCCCGGAAAACGTCTTCTTCTCGAAAGAGGGAACGGCAAAGCTCGTCTCATTTGGAATGGGGCGGCTCGCCGGGACGTGGGTGGCTTCGGAAGACGATCCGCGGCTGTTTGCATATCTTTCTCCGGAAGTCATACAGGGCGAAGAGATCGACCGGAGAACTGATCTCTGGTCGGTCGGCGTCCTGCTCCACGAAATGCTCACCGGGTCACCGGCATTCGAGGGTGAAGATGCCCCCTCGCTTGTTTTCCATATACTCAACTCCGAACCTCGCGCCGGATTGGGAGACCGGGAAGATATTCCCGCGGAAACGAAACGGCTGGCGCTCCGTCTCTTGAGAAAAAACCCGGAGGAGCGGCCGTCGTCGGCGGATGATGCCATCGGTTATCTCGAGCCGCTGCCCGGTTGGGCGTCACCGCGTCAAAAGCGGCTTTCCCTGGCCGTGACGTACTTCGCGTATGCGGGCGCCGATAAAGGGAAATCGTACATCGCCACGGGGCTCGCCGAGAACGTGATATCTCGGCTCTCGCGTGTGAGTGATCTTGCGGTGACGACGCGGCACGACGTTCTCGCGCTGAGAGACCGCGACGTCGACCCCGTCGAACTGGGGAGGTGTATGGGCGTGGGGACGGTGCTCAAGGGAACGGTGTGGTCGCTGGGCGATGCGATGAGAGTGACGGTGCATCTCACCGACACGGAGAGCGGGCGTGAGGTGTGGAATGAGTCTTTCGACCGGCCTGCCGCGGAGGTTTCCGGTCTCCCGGCGGTGATCGCCTTGGGGGTGGCCGAGGGGCTCGGCGTTGACGTCGCCCATGGCGGCGTGCAATCGATAGCGGGCAAATCCACGGATGATCCTCGGGCGTATGATTTTCACGCTCGGGGCCGCGAGTTCCTCACGCACAGGGGCAGAAAGAATACCGAGGCGGCGATTCGCATGCTCCGGTACGCGGTGGCTTGCGATCCTTCTCTGTCCGCCGCACACGAGAGCCTGGCGGCGGCGTATTCGGGGATGTTCACTTACTACGATGGGGCGGGGGTGTGGCTCGACAGAATGGTCGACGCAAGCAGGCGGGCGCTCGAGCTCGATCCCGGTCTCGTCGAGGCGCGTTTGCACCTTGCGACGGTTCTGGTGCACAGGAGAGAGTACGATCGTGCACGAGAAGCGTTGGAAGAGATCATACGGATGCGGCCGGACTACTACGAGGCGTACCGGTGGCTGGGGATCATTTCGGATATCACGGGGAAGTACGACGAAGCTCTCGAGCACTACCACAGAAGCGCGGAGATCAAACCGTGCAGCGTGGAACCCTGGCTCTATGTCAACATGACCCATCGGCGGCGGGGCGATTTTACGGCGGCGATCGGCGCCGCGAAGAAGTTTCTCGAGGTGGGGCTCAAAACGCTTCAGATCGCGCCGGACGACCCCGTCACGCTAAGCCGTTTCTGCGTGGTCTACACGTTGTTCGGTGAAAAGGAAAAGGCCTACGATGCGTTGAACCGTATTCTCCGCACGGGAACCGAAGACGGGCTGGTGCTCTACAACTGCGCCGCCACTTACGCGCTCCTTGGGGATCCGTCGATGTCGCTCGATTGCCTGCGAAGGGCGTTGAGCGGGGGTTACAAAAACGTCAGAGAGTGGATCGAGAACGATCCCGACTTCGACGAGATCCGCAAAGCGGAGGCGTTCCGAGACCTCCTTTCGGAGTTCGATCTCCAGCACGAACACCGAGACGGTTGAACGAACGACAATGACGGAGGATCACTCCGGTGAGAACTCTTGGCATAGCACTCGTTCTGTCCCTCGTGTTTCTCTGGTCTTCAGTCGCCGCCCCTGCGGCGGAAACCGCCGATCTCATTATCGTCGGCGGGACGATCTACACGCTCGACCCCAACACGCCGCGCGTCGAAGCAGTGGCGGTCGCCGGTCAATGGATCGTGTGCGCGGGGACGCCTGGAGAAGTGGCGCGTTTCCGCGGGTCTTCCACACGAACGCTCGACGCCACGGGTATGACCGTCCTCCCGGGGTTCGTCGACGCCCACGCTCATCTCGCGGGGCTGGGGAACTCGCTCGCGCAGGTGGATCTCGTCGGGACCAAGTCTCCAAAGGAAGCCCGGCAACGCGTTCTCGAACGGATGGCGAGTGCCCGGCCCGGCGAATGGGTCGAGGGCCGCGGGTGGGACCAGAACGACTGGGAAGTCGAGGAGTTCCCCACGTGGAGTGACCTCGACGGCACCGATTCCCACCCTCTGTTTCTGCGGCGAATCGACGGTCATGCCGCCTGGGTGAATCGACGCGCGCTCGAGGTATGCGGGATCACACGGGACACACCCGACCCGGCCGGTGGAAGAATCCTACGCGATGATGCGGGAGAGCCCACCGGGATTCTCTTAGACAACGCCGCAGATCTCGTCAGGGCGATGATTCCTGAGCTTTCGTTCGACGAGAGGATCAAACGGCTCAAAAGAGCGGTGGCCGAATGCCAGAGATACGGTCTCACCGGCGTGCACGATGCGGGTGTCGGCGCGAAAGACCTCGAGGCGATCCGGTACCTCAACGAACACGGGGAGCTTGGTCTTCGCGTATACGTGATGCTCGATGCGGACGAGCCGGGGTTTGCCGAGGCGGAGATCCGCGGTGGCCCCGTGACCGATGAGGATCACTATGTCATCGTCCGTGCGCTCAAGCTCTACGCCGATGGCGCGCTGGGCTCGCGCGGGGCGGCGCTCATCGATCCGTACTCCGACGAGCCTGATAACAGAGGGCTCTTCGTCCACACGCGGGACGAGCTCCTCCGGTGGACCAGCCTCGCCCTCGAGAACGGGTTTCAAGTCTGTACGCACGCCATCGGCGACGCAGCGAACCGTTTGATGCTCGACGTGTACGAGGAGGCCATGCAGAAGACGCCGGTGTCCAACCCGAGACTTCGGATCGAACACGCCCAGGTCATCACCCCGGAGGACATCGGGCGTTTCGGGCGGCTCGGAGTGATCGCGGCGATGCAGCCGACGCATGCGACGTCGGACATGTACTGGGCAGCGGACCGCGTGGGCACCGAGCGAATCAGGGGCGCATACGCCTGGCGAAAGCTCATCGGCGCGGGGTGCCTGATCGCGTGCGGATCCGATTTCCCGGTGGAGTCGGCGGATCCTCTTTGGGGGATTTACGCGGCGGTGACGCGGAGGGACCGCAAGGGGTATCCCGAGGGAGGATGGTACCCCGAGGAGTGCATGACGATCGAGGAAGCTGTTCGGGGCTTCACCACGAACGCGGCGTTCGCGAGTTTCATGGAAAACATAAAGGGGACGATACAACCATCTATGCTAGCTGACTTTACGATCCTGGACATGAATCCCTTCGTTATTCCCGCTCAAGAGATTTTGTCCACACGCGTCGTGTACACGATCGTCGGCGGGAGGATTGTCTACGCGGCGCCGGAGAGGGCTTCCGCGGAGGAGTGACGTGAAACGCTTGTGGTTCGGAATCATCGGTCTGCTCATGGTCGGGAGCGCGGCGGGAATGGGGACCGTCGTCGTCAAAAGCGTGGTTCAACTCAATGAAATCCAGGCTTCAATACGTGAGCAGGAAGGGATCAAGCAGGAGGTTCGCGAAGAGAAAAGGAAATTCCGCGAAAAAACCGAGCAAGCAAAACGGGAGCTCGCGGAAATCCCCGATTCTCTCGGGGCGTCGCGGAGCGGGCGGCTGATGGATCAGTCGTTCGGCCTCGCGAAGGCCGAAGAAATTCTCGAACAAAAATCGTCGCGGGCGGATAAGCGTCTGCGATACCTGGAGGCGGAAAAACAAGCGGTCAAGAACCGTCTCGTGCGGTGGAGCATCGTGCTCGGGGTCGCGGAGTTTATTCTGATCGGAGGGGTCGTGGTTCTGGCGCGGCGGTTGAACCCGCAGCGTTGAAACGCCGGTGATGCCTGGCGACAAAAGAAAACCGCCGGGCGCGTGTCTCTTTGGACGTGTCTGGGTTTTTTCCCCTAGAACAGAACCAGTCGAAGATGCCCGGCGGTTCTCTTGAGTCCTTTTCTTCAGGATAGCTGCGAAACGAGAAATGCGCAAGGTCCGGGCGTGAGTTTGATCGGGTTTTGTTCGAAAAGTCGGGGCCAGTCTTTTCTGTTGCCAAGCGGGGGTCGATGTGGCAGAATACCCCCTATCCAACGAACGGGGCTCGCAGGAGAGACCCGCACGGAGCGGGCGCCGAAGGGGCAAGGCTTGGAGGAAGCGGGCTGAAACTCTCAGGCAAAAGGACTGGAGCCTCGGGTGTCTCCTGGAAAGCCTCGAAGCGTTTGCTTGGGCACCGACGGGGTAAGCCCTCACACCAGCAGGGTAATCTCACAGGTAACGAAGACAGGGGTGGAATTCGTGTTCTGCCCTTTTTGTTTATGTTTCGAGCTATGGTTGCGTGACTCTTACTCGGGGGTGGTCTCATGAGCGCGTTTGCGGACCGCGTCAACAGTCTGGGGACGGAAAACGCCTTCAAGATCGGGGACGACATTAAGCGCTGCCTGGAAAAGGGGATGGACGTCGTCAAGCTCAACCTCGGCGAACCGGACTTCAACAGCGCGGAAAACATCAACCGTGTCGCCATCAAAAACATCGAAGCGGGCAACTCCCACTACACGGATCCCCAGGGGATCATCGGTTTGCGGGAGACGATCGCACGCCAGGTGAAACAAACGCGGGGGATCGAGGTTGATCCCCGTCAGGTCGTCGTCACCAGTGGTGCGAAACCGCCGATCTCGTACACGATGATGTCCTATGTGAACCCCGGTGATGAAGTGATCTACCCCAGTCCGGGTTTCCCGATCTATGAATCGTGGGTGACGTTCGTCGGGGCAAAACCGGTGCCGCTCCATCTCGAGGAAGAGAAGGGGTTCCGGTTCGACGCGGGGGATATCGAGAGGCTCATCACACCCAGGACAAAGGTCCTCATCATCAATTCGCCCTCGAACCCCACCGGCGGTGTGTTGACCGTGGACGACCTCAAGGAGATCGCCGGGGTCATACGGGAAAAGGCGAACCCGAGCATACGGATCTACTCCGACGAGGTCTACGAAGACATCCTGTTCGACGGGAACACGCACCACAGCATCGTCTCGCATCCGGGGATGAGGGAAAGAACGGTCATGGTGAGCGGGCACTCCAAATCGTACGCGATGACGGGGTGGCGTCTCGGGTACGCCGTGCTCCCGACGGCGGAAGAGGCGATAGTGTTCAGACAGCTCAACATCAACATCATTTCGTGCACGCCGCCGTTCATACAGGAGGCGGGAAAACAAGCGCTCGACGGGAAAGAGAATCGACCGATCGTGGCGTCCATGACCTCGGAATTCCAGAAGAGGCGTGACGTCGTCGTCTCGATGTTGAACGCGATCGACGGCGTCCACTGCAACAAGCCCCAGGGGGCGTTCTACGTTTTCCCAAACATCGCGGGGGTCTGTAAGAAGCTCGGGGTCATCGACGCGTTCGAGTCGCTCGATCCGCAGACGAAGAAAAAGACGAGCCCATCGACGATGTTTCAGATGTTCGCGCTTTACGAACATGGAGTCGCGACGATGGACCGCCGGTCGTTCGGCGTGATCGGGAGCGAAGGAAAACACTTCTTGAGGCTCTCCACGGCCGCCAGCATGGAGCTGCTCAAGGAGGGAGTGCGCCGTATCGAGGCGGCTTCGAAAGACCGCGGGGGCTTCGAGCGGTTCTTCAAGGCGGGAGAACACCTCTATTGACGGACGGTTGGACGGGGTCGCAGGCGGGTACGAGGGGTGGGTTGGCGCGTTGTGGACAGATCGTAGCTCGTGAAAGGAGCGTAGCATGGCATTCGCGTTTGGACCGAGGCGGGGGACGTACACGGACATCGGCGAAGAACTCAAATCGATCGCGAAACCGCTCACGGACGGAGAGCTCGAGACGTTTGAGGCGTTCGATCTCATCTACCGGTCTCTGTGTGCGGCCATGTACAACTACGTTCCCATGTCGGGTCATCCCGGCGGATCGATCTCTTCGGGACGTTTTGTGGCGGGCATCGTTTTCGACGCGATGGACTACGATGTGTCGAACCCGGACCGCGATGACGCGGACCTCTGCTCGTATGCGGCCGGACACAAAGCGCTCGGTCTCTACGCGATGTGGGCGCTTCGAAACGAAGCGATACGGATCGGTGCCCCCGAGCTCCTTCCTCGCGACGAGAAACTCCAGCTCCGTCTCGAGGATCTGCTTGGATTCAGGAGAAACCCGATCACGGATACGCCCCTGTTCAAAAAGTTCAACTCGAAGCCTCTCGACGGCCACCCTACACCGGCAACGCCGTTCACCCGCCTGTCAACGGGCGCATCGGGTGTGGGGGTCGCCACGTCGCTCGGTCTCGCGATTGGCGCGCTCGACTACTGGGGTTCCAAAGCGCCGCGCATCCACATCGTCGAAGGCGAGGGAGGCATGACGCCCGGCCGCGTGTGCGAAGCGATGGCCGCGGCGGGGACGGCGTCCCTCGGCAACGCGATCATGCACATCGATTGGAACCAGGCGTCGATCGATTCGAACCGCGTGTGCCGTGACGGAGAGACCCCGGGAGAATACGTCCAGTGGAACCCGATGGAGTTTGCGTACCTCCACGATTGGAACGTGATCCTCGTCCCCGAAGGCCGGGACTTTCAGCAGATCATTGCGGCCCAGCGTAAAGCCAGGGCGATCGACAACGGACAGCCGACGGCGATCGTCTACAAAACGACCAAGGGGTGGAAATACGGGATCGAGGGGAGATTGTCACACGGCGCCGGTCACAAGCTGTGTTCGGAAGGGTTCTACGATGCGGTGAGGCCCCTTCTCGAGTCGACCGGCGGGACGTTCCCGACGTGTGAGACGGGATGCCAGCGGTGCGGCGGGGGTGTGAACGCCGAGGTGATGGAGCAGTGCCTGTGGGATGCCCTTATCGTGGTGAGACACGCGATGGAAGGCGACGGGATCGACGCCCCGGGGCTCGGCCAGCGGTTGCGAGAGGCGCGGAAACGGCTCGACGGCCTCGGCAGGAAGCCCCGTGACAAGGCCCCCGATGTCGCCGCGGTGTACCTCTCCGCCAATAAGTGGACCGATTCGACGCCCGAAGAGCTCCTGCTCAAACCCGGAACGGAGACGACGCTTCGAGGCGAGCTGGGGAAGGTGCTGAACTACTACAACAAGGCGAGCGGCGGAGCGTTTTTCGCCGCTGCGGCGGATCTCCTGGGATCGACCAGCGTCAACGTCACCGCGAAGGGGTTTCCCGAAGGGTACTACAACTCCCGCACGAATCCCGGATCCCGTCTGTTGTCGATCGGCGGGATTTGCGAAGATGCGATGTCGGGGATCCTTTCGGGGCTTTCGACGTACGGGCACCACATCGGTGCGGGATCCTCTTACAGCGCCTTTATCGCCGCGCTCGGCCACATTGCGTCGAGACTCCACGCCATCGGGAACCAGGCACGCCAGGCCATAAAGAAAGAGCCATACAAACCGTATTTCCTCATCTGCGCTCACGCGGGCGTAAAGACCGGGGAAGACGGACCGACGCACGCGGACCCTCAGGCGCTCCAGCTCCTTCAGGAGAACTTCCCGAAGGGAACCATGATCACCCTCACGCCGTGGGATCCCCAGGAGCTGTTCCCGCTTGTCACCGCGGCGCTCGTCAAGCGTCCGTGTGTCGTCGCGCCGTTCGTGACACGCCCCAACGAACTCGTCCTCGACAGAAACGCCCTCGAGCTCGCGCCCGCGACGGCGTCCGCGACGGGCGTCTATCGTCTGCGCGGGACTGGCGGAAAAGCCGACGGAACACTCGTCCTCCAGGGGAGCGAGGTGGCGTACGCGTTCATCCAGGAGGCGCTTCCGCTTCTCGACAGAGAAGGGATCGACCTCAACGTCTACTACGTGTCGAGCGCGGAACTTTTCGATACGCTCACACCCGCGGAGCAGGAGAAGATCTTCCCGAGTCGACTGGCGCAAGAGGCGATGGGAATCACGGGCTTCACCCTTGCCACCATGTACCGGTGGGTTTGCTCCGAACGCGGAAGGGCGATGACGCTTCACGCATTCCAGAAAGACCACTACCTCGGAAGCGGGCAGGCGGACAAAGTGATGCGCGAGGCCGGGCTGGACGGCGAGCGCCAGGCCAGGGCTATCATGCGGTACGTCAAAGAAAGATAGCCCCGGTCGTTACCGGAACCGGTTCCGCTCCCCACACCTCCCAGAGCACGCAGACAAACCAGCGTGGCGGATCAAAACGGGTTGATCCGCCGCCGCGTCCGTTTTTCGTCCCCGAGATCAAAGTCTGAAACCAGGCCAGATTCTTGCTTTCTAGTGACGCCGGCACTGGAATGCGATAACCTGTCGTCATCAGTCAGGAAATCCGCTGGAAAAACAACCGCGAGGAATGTTCTGGACTCTGTCAAGGTGATAAGAAATCGATCTGAGCTCGAAGCCTTCGCCGCCGACTGGAACAGGCTGCTGGAGAAAAGCGCTCAAAACAACGTTTTTCTCACATGGGAATGGGTTTCGAATTGGGTCGACGTCTATATCGAAGAGAATGCATTGCTCACGCTCATCGTGTTCGACGAGGGTGAGCCGGTCGCCATAGCCCCGCTGCATGTCCAGACCGAGCGTCCCATCCGGGGCGTCAACCTGAGGGTATTGAGGTTTGTGGGATCCGGAGAGGTGTGTGCGGATCACGTCGATATGATCTTCGCCGGCGACCGCTCCGTGGACCGTGCGAAGGTGATATGGGATCATCTGTTTGGTCCTCTGCGCGGAGAATGGGATGTTTTCGAGTACTACGATGCTCCGAGTGATTCTCCCTCACGGGAGGCGTTCCGTGAATTCGCTAGTCGCGACAGACGTTGTATGAAGGCAGAACTCGTTGGACAGTCCGTCTGTCCTTACCTCGCTCTCCCGGGAAGCTGGAACGAGTTTTTGAGCCAGTGCAGCGGGACACGGAGATATGCGATCAACTACTCGATGAAAAAGCTCGCCGAGCAGGGGCGTCTGGAGAAGCGTATCTGCGAGAACGCGGAAGAGCTGGCGGGCCAAATGGAGACGTTCATCTCGCTTCATCAGGAAAGCTGGAACGAGAGAGGCAAACCGGGCAGCTTTTCGAGCGACAGGTTCAAGCGGTTTCATTTGCGCGTCGCAAACGACTTTTTGCGGAAGGGGATTCTTTTTCTGTGTTCATTTCATCTCGATGGAACACATATCGCCTCGTTCTACGGGTTCGAGTATGACCGTAGACTCTACTACTATTTACTGGGGGTCAAGTTGAACCCGGTCAAGCGTGTGAAAACAGGTACTGCTGTTCTGGGTCACTGCATCCAGGAGGCGATCAGAAGGGGTTGCCGGGAGTTCGATTTTTTGCGAGGGAGCGAAGAGTACAAATACAGATGGACCTTGACTGATCGACGGAATCCGAACATGCGTTTCTACAACCGCACGAGCAAGGCCTTTGTGTTTCTCGTGTGTCGGTTTTCCTACGTGTACGCGAGGCGTTTGTTCAAGACCGTGTTCCGTAAACGCTTCGAGTTCTTGAAACCGGCCGTGGGCAGTAACTCCCGTTAGAATTCGTTCACGTCGCTTCCCGTTGCTGGCCATGTCGCGAGCAGCCGGATGGGCTTCCGCATGCTGCAATTCCGCTTTACAATTCTTACTTTTTGAGGTACAATAATCTATCCGTTTTGCAGCGATTGGGCGCGCCATCGTTTCGAGCGGGGGGCACGCCCGGGGGGCTGACCGCCTTTTTCTCTTCCGGCGTTCGACGACCTACCTGCTGAGGCGTGGGCTACGCCTGGTCACGAAAACAGAATTGAATTCGAGCACATCGACCATGATGTTAGAACAGTCATCCATGCGTTCCGGTGTGATCGGTGCTAAGGAGGCTTTTCGATGACAAGGATATTGAGGGTTTTTTGTGTGACCGCACTCCTCATGGCTGCCGCGGTATCCATCGCGTGGGCAACGGAGGTCGAGTACGTCAGCCCGCGACAAATGGGGGACGAGTCGGCTCTGATCGTCCGCGGGAACGTGGCGAGCGTCCGTTCGTTCTGGAATGACGCCCACACGAAGATTTTCACCGAGACGGTGATACAGGTGGACGAAACCTACAAGGGGCAAGGGGCGGGAGATGTGCGTGTGGTTCAGATGGGGGGTGTCGTCGACAACATGCAGATGCACGTGTACGGTGCGCTGAGCTGGCATCCGGGGGAGGAAGTGTTGCTCTATCTCGATCGGTTGGATGTGGATCGTTACCGTGTTGCCGGGTTCTCGCAGGGGAGGTTCCACATCGAACGCGACCCGGCGAGCGGCGAGCCGTTCATCAGGCGGCCGGCGGAGGAAGGGACGGAGATTGTCGGGGCCCCTCCGGGACGAGGTGAGGGGCCGCTGGCGGTGAGCGCGCGCGTGCCGCTCGGAGAGTTCGTCAAATACACACTCGGGGAAAGGTAAGGGGGTGAGGACCATGTTGGCGAAGACGAATCGAATCAGCAATGGATCGACAGGCCGCGTTTCCCGCGGCGTTTTGACCGTGACGTGTGCGCTTGTGACTGTCCTCATCCTCGGCATGCTCTCGGGCGGCGCATTCGCTCAGGTGAGGGCAGAGCAGAAGATCAGTCAGTCGCAGGGAGGGTTCACGCAGCTTCTCCATGCGAGCGACTCCTTTGGAAAGGCGACGTGCACGATTGGCGACATTAACCTCGATGGTGTCGACGAAGTCGCTGTTGGCGTGCCGGGTGACGACTACGGCGGGACCGACCGGGGTGCCGTCTGGATCACATTCCTCAAGACGAACGGCACGGTGAGGGCCCGTCAGAAAATCGCCGCGCGTCTCGGAGGGTTTCGCGATGTCCTGGACGACGGGGACGAATTTGGATCGTCTGTCGCCGGGATTGGCGACGTGGACGGGGATGGTGTGAACGACCTTCTCGTGGGTGTGCCATACGATGACGATGGGAAAACAGGACCGGGGCTCGATCGAGGCGCCGTATGGATTCTCTTTCTCAACAGCGACGGGACTGTCCGCGATTTCACGAAGATCAGCGACAAAACCCTTGGTTTCGCTTTTAACCTCCAGGACGGCGATCATTTTGGGTCTTCGGTCTGCGGACTTGGGGACTTGGATGGCGACACAGTGCCGGATATTGTTGTCGGCGCATCCGGTGATGACTCGTCGCCGCTCCTTACCAATACGGGCGTGGCTTACGTCATGTTTCTCAACTCGAATGGTTCCGTGAAATCCTACGCAGCAATCGATTTGGCGCCGGACGCCCTGCTGTCGAGCGAGGATTATTTCGGGTCCTCCGCGGGAGCCGTGGGCGACCTGGATGGTAACGGCGCCATGGATATTGCTATCGGCGCGCCGGGTGACGACGACGGTGCGAGCCGTGCGGGAGCCGTATGGGTTTTGTTCCTTGATAACTCTGGGGGCGTGCTGTCCGTCCAAAAGATCAGCGCGACAGAGGGCAACTTCACGGGAACCTTGGATTCGGCGGACGAATTCGGTTCGGCCGTCACGTACATGGGTGACAAGAACGGCGACGGGAACGAAGACATCATGGTGGGGGCTCCCGGTGACGACGACGGTGGATCGAATCGGGGTGCCGCGTGGTTTCTCTTGCTCGGCGATAACGGCACGGTGATCGCCAATTATAAAATTAGCGATACAGCAGGCGACTTCACGGGAGTTCTCGATGACGACGACAACTTCGGCGCTGCGCTCACGCGGATGCGTTATTGGATGGGGGAGACTTCGCACGAGCTCGTTGTGGTGGGCGCGCCTAACGATGACGACAGCCAGGGCAACGCCGGCGCGGTGTGGGTTCTCGAGCTGACGGCGCTCGGAGGCGTGACATACACGCAGAAAGTCAGCCAGACAGAGGGCCTTTTCAGCCAATTGATCGACGATTGGGTCCGGTTTGGAATTTCTCTCGCCCCGATCGGCGACCTCAATAACGACGGCGTTGTCGACATGGTTGCCGGCGACATGGATAACGACGACAACTTCCGTGGGGCGGTGTGGGTGCTCTTCATGAACGCGGACGGCACGGTCAAAGCGCACCAGAAGATCGGATGGAAAACGGGCGGTTTTACGGGAGTCTTGGATGATATGGACGAATTCGGCCACGCGGCGACCGGGCTGGGAGATCTGGATGGGGACGGAGTTGAGGATATCGCCGTCGGAGCGCCGTTGGCCGAGAAGAGCGACGGCGGAACTGACCGGGGTATGGTGTGGATTCTGTTCCTGAATCCGGACGGGACCGTCAAGACGTACGAGGAAATCGCCTGGGGGACGGGCGGTTTCGGCGGCACGCTTTCCGATGGGGACATGTTCGGCGCCGCATTGTCCGGCCTTGGCGATATCAATGCGGACGGCCGGTACGAACTGGCCGTCGGTGCGCCCTACGACAGCGAACTCGGCAACGAGAGGGGCGCGGTGTGGATCGTGTCTCTCAACCCGCACGGCACTGTGGCAGGCGAACAGAAAATTAACGATGCGCAGGGCGGCTTCACGGGGGTGTTGATCGACGCTGACCACTTCGGATATTCGATTGCCGGGCTGGGCGATCTCGACGGCAACGGTTATGTCGAAGTGGCCGTGGGCGCCCCGGGAGATGACGACGGCGACGGATCAGGTCGGGGTGCGGTGTGGTATCTCTACGTAAGACCCGACCGGACGGTCCGCGGACAGACGAAGATTAGCGCGACGCAGGGATATTTCACGGGCGTGCTGGACAACGGGGACGCCTTTGGCAATTCGGTGGCGTCGAACGGCGATATCGACGGTGACGGCCTCGTCGATCTCTATGTCGGTGCGCCGTACGACGATGACGGCGGAACGGACCGCGGCGCGGTCTGGGTTCTCTTCACGAGCCCGGCGGGAACGGTGAAAACGTACACCAAGATCAGCTCAACAGAAGGCGGCTTCCCAGGGCCGCTTGCCGACGGGGTCATGTTCGGCGCGAGCATCGCGCCTCTCGGGGACGTGAACGGCGACGGTGTAGCCGACATCGCCGCGGGGGCGATTACCGATAGCGAAGGCGCCTACTACGCCGGTTCGTTGTGGGTTCTTAGCCTCGAGCATCCCGACCCCGACGGGGACGGAGTGTACTACGCGGCGGACGGTTGTCCTCTGGAACCCGCGTCGTATTTTGACCGCAACGGGGACGGTTGCGTCGACGAGCTTGCGGGTGCCCGGCACATCGAGTACTGGGGAGCGGGAGTAACGCTGGCGTATCGCATCCAGCAGGACGGCGCTCCGAACATCAACGACGGGAGCGATTTCAACGCGATCGAGAACGCGGTCGATGGGTGGCCGGGGATCGTCGGGGTCGATATGAATTCGCTCTACGTAGGGACGACGGCTATGGAGACCGCGGTGGCCGGCGATGGGATCAATCTCGTCACGTTCCGCGATTTTGACTACGACTTCGGCACGCACACACTGGCGGTGGGAGTGGCGACGTCGTTTACCAGACCCACCTGGGCCGGCGGAACATTCTACCGGCCGGGCCAGATCATCGATGCCGATCTGATGTTCAACCCAGCGAAAACGTTCACGACCTCCGGAGGAACGGGCGTAGACCTTCAGAGCGTCGCCACACACGAAGCGGGTCACCTCTATGGGATTTCTCACTCGGGTGCCAAGAGCTCGGTGATGTTCTACGCGCTGCAGGGGGGGACAGCGGGCCGCAATCCTAAACTTGAGGACGTCACGGAGTTTCAAAAGGCGTACCCCGATACGACGTGGCTTTGGAACGCGCAACAGGTCATCGGACATGTCGTGGATCTGGACGGCCATCCCGTTCCCGGGGCGATCGTGTTTCTCACGAATGCCGCAAACGGCGATACCCTCGGGTGTGATTTCACCCTCCCCGATGGGACTTTCCGTTTCGTTACGATGCCCCCCGTGAGTTCTGTGTATCTGTCCATTTATCCGTGCAACGGGACATCCCCGATCGGATACCTCGAAACGGATTACGTCAATGCGCTGGTCGATTCGACGGCCGTCACGAAGTTTCCCGCGGAGTACTTCAATCTGGGAGACTCGTACGATGAAGATCCTGCTTTGAAGACGATAATCAACATTCCTGTGGCAGGGGTCTACGGTCCGTACGAGATCATGACCAACCAGGATGTTTCGGGGCCCACGGTGTTGAGCCACAGCCCAGGCGCGTCGGCCACGGATGTGGGCGTCAACGCGGCCGTAGTGGTCGAGTTCTCTGAGGCGATCGACTACAAAACGGTGAAAGGAAACTTCCGTCTGCAGAACATGCTCACCGGAACGGGTACGGCTGGCAATGCGATCATCACATCCGACGATCATATCCTCGCATTCAAGTCGACGAAGCCTCTCGAATACGAAACGTCATACCAGTGCACTCTGAGGACGGGGATCACGGACCTCTATGCGAATCACCTGGGCGCGCCTTATGTGTTCCAGTTTGCGACCGAGACGGAACCACCCGTCGCGCTCAACAGCCTGGTCCCCAACAAAGGCGTCGTGGGCTCGATCGTCGTTTTGAACGGCGCAGGTTTCGATACGGCTCCGGCGGGAAACACGGTGCGTTTCACTAATGCGGCCGGCACAGGCACCGTGGTCGCCGCCGTGTTAAACGCCTCTCCGCTCCAGCTCGTCGTCCAGGTTCCCGCGGGTGCGGGAACCGGGGGTGTCAACGTGATCGTCGAGGGGTTTGTGAGCAACGACGAGAGCTACATGCTGCTCTCCTCGACAGAAGTGCCACGCGGGTATTATATCGACGCGGTTGATCTCGGCGCGGTGCCCCGCTCGATCGCGGTGCTTCCGGATGGGAGTGTTGCATTCGTTGCGACCCAAACGGGGGCTGTCGCGGTCGACGTGGACCCGGGATCCGAGTCATTCCTGCAGACAACACCGATAGCCATTGCCGGGGGTCTGAACGAAATCGACGTGACGCCCGACGGTCATTGGATCTGGGCGGTGAGCCAACCCGACAGTGCGATCTATCTGATCAATGGCATCACCCATCTGGTCACAGTGATCGACGTGATGGACGAACCACGCGGAATCACCATCGGACCGTCCGGCACGTACGCGTATGTCCCGACGGGCTCGGGTCAGATTCAGATCTGGAACGTTCAGGAGGGAAGTCTCGATTACGGAAAGCAAATCGGCGCCCTGACCTCACCGGATGTGAACCTCAGAGGCAAGATGGCGATCGACCCGAAAGGGGAGCACTTACTTGCCCTCACCGGGACGGGCAAGCTTCTCGCATTCGATCTCGGACCTGATACGCTCCTCGCGAACGTGTCGGTCGGGTCCGACCCGAGAGACGTCATCGTCGATCCCGTTGGACAGCGGGCGTACGTGACCGATGGGTCGGGTCTGGTGACAATCGTCTCGCTCAATGGGTTTTTCAAGGTGATGGACGTCAAGACAAGCGGGTCGCTTCGGGGTGCGGCGATGACACCGGCGGGATCATACATCTATGCGGCGAACCGGCAGCTCAACTTCCTCGATGTGGTCGATCTCGTTGAAGGGAGCAAAACGTACAGGAGCGTTGGCGCGACGATCCCGCAGGGGATCAATCCCGTCGATGTCGAGATCTCCTCCGATGGACTTTACGCGTACTCGATCACCGAACAGGATTCGAAGTTGACGGTTCTGGGTATCGGGTCCGGCCCGGTCATCAAAAGCCTTTCACGACGGGCAGGACGGGCCGGGACCATAGTGGTGGTCGCCGGTGCTGGGTTTGGCACGCACCCGGATTCACTCTCCGTGAACTTTCCAGTCGCGTCGGGCTCGACAATCGGTGTGACCCCGGACGACGCCAAAGAACGATCGCTCGTGGTGGCGGTTCCGACGGGGATCGTGAGCGGTTCGATCAGCGTCTCGCGCATGACTCCAACCGGGGGGAGCGAGA
>Ga0315275_10000801_pt1 | contig 26392 bp, 39 predicted proteins | sample YL17G03_0_MG_FD_205557 | JGI IMG/M metagenome (GOLD analysis project Ga0315275, IMG submission 205557) | Sediment microbial communities from Yellowstone Lake, YNP, Wyoming, USA - YL17G03_0 | ecosystem: Environmental > Aquatic > Freshwater > Lake > Sediment | place: USA: Wyoming | collected...
GAGAGTAAAGGGAAAGGGCAGGTATTGTCCTCTCCTTGATTGAAGTGGGTAAGTTTTATCGGAAATATTTAAAAAAATTTCACACCCTGAATTATGGTTAGTGTTGGTCTTCCCGCGATTACCTTAATTTTTTTGGGGATTTATTATACTGATATGAGTATTCCGGCTCACCAGCAGATTATATGCGTCATGCTCCCTGTTATACCGTACCAGAACATTCCGCATTTCAAGAATTGATCCATAGGGTGCCGACGTGATCCGGTCATTTTCCGGTGTGATATGATACGAAGGCAGGACGGCATATACGGGTGTCTTTGCAGTCCCGTCGCAGAGCTTAAAAACATGGGATCGTGCATCCCCGAGTTCGGCAGACATCTTTATGCCGGCGACGTTGATCCGTTTTCCGACATGCAGGTGCAGTTTGGAAAACCGGAGGAATCTGGATCCGGCAGACAGGTGATATGATTCCCGTTTCAGCCTATCCATGCGCAGGATCGCGTAACTATACTTGATGTCGGTATTTACGTACCGGTATGAATCCTCGCAATGGGCGAGCGTCTCCATCAGCCGTGTCATCTTGATCGCCGGTGCGGTCTCAAAACTCCAGCAGCGCGGGGCAATGCACGTCGAACCCCAGATGAACGAACACGGGCCAAAGATGGAGAGCCCTTTTTTCAGGAGCGCGATGGTAAGAGATCGCATCCGGGTCGCATTCTCCTCATCCGCAGGTTCGACAATCAGGATCGAACCATCAGGGGCGAGCCGTTCGGAGAGCTGTGCGACAACATCAGCCCGGGCATCTTCGGTGGCATCAACGAGTTCATTGAGGACGTTGGAGAAAATTATCAGATCGAATTTATCAGGAAGTGCAGTGCGCTCAATCTCCCTGATATCAGTTTTAACGGGAGGCTTGACCGAAACCCTGCCTCCCCTGGGGACAAAGGCATTGCGCAGGCTGGTGAAAGCCTCGATGTGTTCTTCAGATTTCTCCAGAGACCAGATGGTCGCGTGTGCGTCATCAAGCCTCGAATAAAAATCCGCGGTGGCAAGCGGGACAACCCCGGGCCCGGACCCGACGTCAAGGATTGTCATACTTTTTTTCAGCAGCCCATCGCGTGCAAGCATCATAAGCAGGTATTCTGTCTGCATAAAATAGACCGGGAAGTGGTATGCGAGATACCCGAGTACGCTGTAGCCTTTCGTGTACTGTAATGATCGTTTATGTGCAGGTTTCCAGTAATCGTCTTTCTGGGCTACAATCGCCCGGCGGAGCCGTTCGATGATGACCGGATCGTTCCATTCCTTTCCCACTTTTTTTGTAATGTACTGTTCAATACTCTGGGCAAGGACTTCAGGGATAATTCTTGCAGCAAGAAATGCATCCTGTCGTTTACTCTCTTCCTGGTTCAGAAAGTATGGCTGTTCAGGATGGATCCGGGTAATCTCAAAATCGTTGCCGGTTTTTTTTGCTGTGAGTCCGAGTGCTGGAAGCTGAGGTGAAATGATGGCGAATAACTCGTACACGGGCAAGGGGTTGTCAAGGTAGGGAAGAACCTCTGACAGGAAAAATGACGGTTTTGAAGCAGCTACATATTTTATTATCGAAATAAGTTGTTTTTCTGCCATGGGTTGCCGGTTACTTGGTGATGGGCAATATTACATCTTTGTATAGAAACCATGGCAGGATACTTTCTTCCATGTATCGTGCGGTTAATGGTTCAATGCTTCAACGATCACACCTGTCAATACCTACCATCCCTGTCTGAACTTCCAAACGGTCACAAAGATGAGCGGATGATTGGCCAAAAGAATTGTTTTAAGCCGAGCGCTGATACGGTAATGAGGATTCATATGCTCGATCGTTGTCCGGGTATGGTTAACCTCAGAACCCCCACGCTCACGATAAAAAAATGCCCGCAGTGCGGTGAGGAGGTCGAGGTCTTCTCCAACGATATCTCCGCGAAGTGCAGCGGGTGTGGTTTTTTGATTTTCAATGAAATCGAGTCCTGCATCAGGTGGTGCAAATACGCCAAGGAATGCATAGGTGAAGAAACGTACAACAAATTGATGGCAGAGAGAAAAACCCCGCCGGGAAAATAAGGTCAGAGCGCGAGCATCCTCTCGATCGCCGCCCGTGCACGGTCAGCGATCTTTTCTGGTACCGTAATGCGGGGCTGCAGCGAGATGAGTGCATCAAGGACTTTTTTCAGGTCAGTCTTTTTCATATTCCTGCAGATCGCTGCCTGCGATAATGGATAGCATTTCTTTGCCGGGCATTCCCGATCGAGCCGGTGCAGGATGCCGACTTCTGTGCCAATGATGAACTCCTTTTCAGCGGCATTGCATACATGCCTGATAATACCTGACGTGCTCGCGACATGGTCTGCGAGATCGATCACTTCCGGGCGGCACTCCGGGTGAACCAGGATAATTGCCCCGGGATGAAGAGCCTGCGCCTCCCGTATATGATCCGGAGTGATCTGGTCATGGACTATACAGAATCCTTCCCATGGCAGGATCTCTTTTTTGGTGAACCGCTGGACATAAAGTCCCAGATTCCGGTCGGGAACAAAGATTACGCGGTCTTCCCGGAGCGAATTGACCACCTTTACCGCATTTGACGAGGTACAGCAGATATCACTCTCCGCTTTTACCTCTGCGGTTGTGTTTATGTAGCAGACCACGGCGGCATCGGGGTATTGGGATTTCACGAGTTTCAGTTCGTCAGCGGTGATCATCTCCGCCATAGGGCAGCAGGCATCCTGCGCTGGCAACAGGACCATCTTATTTGGGGAGATAACAGCGGCAGTTTCGGCCATAAAATCCACGCCGCAGAATACAATGATCTCACCGTCCATGGTGGCAGCTGCCCGGGAGAGTTCAAGGGAATCGCCCGTGAGATCAGCGATATCCTGTACTTCAGCGGGCTGGTAATTATGCACAAGAATAATTGCCTGCCGCTTCTCTTTCAGCTGAAGAATTTTCTCCTGGATTGATAAAGCAGCCTTCATCCTCGCACTCCGTACTTGTATGGATTCATCCGGTGTATCAAATATACGGGTATGAATCTAATTCGGTCTTTGGATTTTTTCAGGAAATATTTCCTGCCAATTATATACATTCCTGAAGCGGGATGTTTAAGAAACCTGCCCACGAACCTATTTGTCAGCCTATGAGACTTATCCTTTCGGACCGGGACGAACGGATTATTGTGCATAGCCCGGCTCCTGTTGAACAGCTCCTGCTTGAAGCGGGTATCAATCCGCTTGAAGTAGTTGTGTCCCGCAACGGGAATCTGATATCTGAGGATACGATTGTAGAAACTGAGGATGTGATCCGGGTTATCCGGATAGCGCACGGGGGCTGACCCTTGAACCTGAAAGTTCACAGGGCGCCGCTGTGTTCCCGGTGCACGGAACCTGCAGTCGTATATCAGCGGAATGTTAATCGTCACCTCTGTAGTGTTCATTTTGCTGCTGATATTGAACGGCGTGTCGCAGACAGGGTAAAAATCCGCCGGATGATCGTCACCGGGGATCGTGTGGCAGTCGCTATCAGCGGAGGCAAGGACAGCACGGCCCTGCTCCTCCTCCTCTCCCAACTCTTTCCTGCAGGGCAGGATGTGCAGATTGTCGCTTTAACTATAGATGAGGGGATAGCCGGTTACCGTGAAGCAACAGTCCATGCAGCACAACATCTCGCCCGCCGTCTCGGGATCGAACACCACTGCATTTCGTTTCCTGACCTGTTTGGAGATTCGCTTGACGTGTTTCTCAAAGGCAGGGAAACTCAGGCCTGCAGTATCTGTGGCATCCTCCGAAGAAAGGCGTTGGTAGTGGCAGCACAGAGGACAGGCGCAACAAAGCTTGCCACAGGTCATAACCTTGACGATGAGGCACAATCAGTGTTAATGAACGTGTTCAGGGGCGACCTGCCCCGTCTTGTTCGTAATTCCGGCGTTGATTCATCCGGGAAGTTTATCCCGCGGATCAAACCGCTTTCCCTGATCTCAGAAAAAGAGATCGCTACGTACCTTATCCTGAAGGATGCATGGAACGAACTCCCGGAGTGTCCATACACTCGTTATGCATTACGACGGGAGGTCAGATCGATGCTCTCGGGTTTTGAGTATAAGCATCCCGGTACGATGCTCCACCTTATGGAGAGCAAGGAGAAGATCGAACATTCCTGTGCAGGCTCTGTGATCTCTGCCCCTCTCCGCACCTGCCTGACCTGTGGCGATCCCTCCAGCGGGGACCTCTGCCAGGTATGCCTTCTTTTGCAGTCACTGGGAAGATGAAGGGTCTGATACCAGCCCCGTCCCGGAAATTCTCTGCGGGCGTGAATAAATATTCATTTTCCCTGCCCGGACAAAGCCGACAATCGTGAGCCCGGTCTTTTCTGCAATTTCGACTGAGAGGGTTGTTGTGGCGCTGCGGGAGATGATTATCGGGATATTTGCAATAAGGCACTTGCGCACCATCTCTGAAGAAATCCTTCCCGATGAGACGATAAACGTGCGGGAAAAATCAATACCGGTTCGAAGCCCGTGTCCGATCACCCGATCAACTGCATTATGCCTGCCGATATCTTCAGATACCGACAGGAGATTATCATTAGTAAGTAAGGCAACGACATGGATTCCTCCGGTAGTCCGGTGGAGATCCGATGCAAGGGCAGTTTTGACCGATTCCTCGATTTTTTCTGTTGTGATCGTAAAATCAGATGTTATCTTCGGGAGTTTTTCTGCATCAATGAACGAGACACTCCCGCCGCAGCCGGACAGGATCGTCTTTTTTGGCCCGAGCACTTTGAACAGGTTTTTGGTGATGACACTGATCCGGTTCTTCTCAATCCTGATGGATTCAATCTCGTCCACTCCCCTGATGATCTGTTCAGTATAGAGATAGCCGGTAACAAATTCCTCGAGCTTTACCGGGCTCATCATTGCTGTCATCGCATGCCTGCCGTTGACAAAAAGGGCAATGGGTACTTCTTCGACGACTTCGTGAAGAACTTTTTCGAACTTATTGCCGTCAGCCTTTATACAGGGCATCATACGGTACATTTTTTCATGTGTATTCATGTCTATGGTCCTCACAGGGAGTTACCGGGCAGAAATATATTATACGTCATACTATCTCATCCATACTCCCGCTCCGGTAGCCTTCAAGGTCAAGGGTGATATAGGGAATTCCGATCGATTTGAATTTCTGTACCAGTACATCCTGTATATCGAGTATTTTTCCCATATCCTCTTTATGTACTTCTATCCGGGCAATATCGCCATGCAGTCGCACCCTGAGCTGCCCGAATCCCAGAAGTGTGAGGAACTCTTCTGCATCTTCAATTTTGCGGAGTTTTTCTTCGGTGATTTCTTCTCCGTAAGGTATCCGGGATGAAAGGCAGGCTGCTGATGGTTTCTGCCATACGGTTATTCCGGAATCCCGTGCGATATTCCGTATATCCTGTTTGGTGATCCCGGATTCAATAAACGGATGTATGATCCCCTCTTCGGTGGAAGCAGCAAGTCCCGGGCGGTGTTCCCCAAGATCCGAGACATGCATCCCGTCAGCGATGCAGGCAAGACCCAGTCCTGCTGCCCGCTGTTTCAGATATGTTGCCGAGATCCTTTTGCAAAAGTAGCACCGGTTCGCCGGATTTTTTCGGAACTCTTCATGGTTCATCAGAGGGACAGGTATAACCTCCAGAGCGAACCCGAGTTCATGGGCAATCTGGCATGCATGGTCCCGTGCAGATCGCGGTACAACCGGGCTGTCAAGAAAGACGCAGTAGCTCTTATCTCCAAGGATATCGCGGGAAATCGCCGCGAGAAGGCTACTGTCAACCCCCCCGGAAAATGCTACCAGCATCGAGCCACGTTTTTTGATATTTTCTTCAAGGGTCTGGCGTTTATCTTTTAACGTCATGGAGGGACTCCATAGACACACAAAAATGATCTTGTATGATAGTCTTTTTGCGGGTTGTTATATTCAGGAGCCGCATTGTTCCGGAGATAAACCCGGGGAGCTCCCGCACTGGTTCTCATCTCCCTCACGCAACTGGCGACATATGTCACAGATCCGCCCGATCAGGTTGATCTGCTTGCCTTCTTTCAGGTCCTGAGCAAGCAGTCCGATTGATCGTTTCACATCGTATTCAAATTCAATCCGGTACCCGCGTTTTCCTGAAATATACTGGGATACCGCAGATGGTGCAATATGCAGCATTCGTGCTGCTTCAACCTGCGATACCCCGCACCTGACAAGCTCGACGGCAATTGCCGCCCGGATCGCGGGAAGGACATCCCAGACAATGTTCTGGCAGGGGGATTTCATTCTTTCACACAACCTTTAAGTTATCACAATTGTGACATAATACATTGCATTCACAATTGTGATTAAGGGCATGGCAGCACGTATACATTATTTCCCTGAAAGCCGATTATTTCCGGGAAAAAAAGTGGAGAAGATATCCCGGACAAATCTGCACAAAAACCAGCTGATCATCAGGAAATGAGTTCTGAACAGGAAAGAATAATCCTCATATCATCAAAACAGTCAGGTACCTGGTGAGATCATGGGTGAAAAACGCATCATCTATATGGATCATTCCGCTACCACCTGCACGAAAAGGGAGGTGCTGGAAGCGATGATACCCTACTACAGCGAACACTTCGGGAATCCTTCATCGATATACAGCATAGCGGAAGATTCGAAAAAAGCCATTGATGCTGCCCGTGAGCAGGTTGCAAAGACGCTGGGTGCGGACCCGTCTGAGATCTATTTTACCTCAGGCGGCAGCGAATCCGATAACTGGGCGATCAAGGGTGTGGCATTTGCCAACCGGAAAAAGGGCAACCACATCATCACTTCCGCAATCGAACACCATGCCGTTCTTCATACCTGCCAGTACCTGGAAAAAGAAGGATTTACGGTTACCTATCTCCCGGTGGACAAGTATGGGATGATTGATCCCGCGGATCTAAAAAAGGCGATCACGGAAAAGACCATTCTCATTTCTGTCATGTTTGCCAATAATGAAATCGGGACTATTGAACCCATAGCTGAACTGGGGGCCATTGCACGCGATCATAAGGTGTATTTCCACACTGATGCTGTCCAGGTTATCGGCAACATGCGGGTTGATGTGAATGAACAGAACATCGATCTGCTCTCCCTTTCCGCCCACAAATTCTACGGGCCAAAAGGGATCGGTGCCCTGTATATCAAAAAAGGCGTGAAGATTGATAATCTGATACACGGCGGAGGCCAGGAACGGAAACGGCGCGCCGGGACAGAAAATATTGCCGGTATTGTCGGTCTTGGGAAAGCCATTGAGCTTGCAACAGCAGATATTGATGGGCACAACAGGTGCATAAGGGGGATGAGGGATCGGCTCTTAGAGGGCATTCTTGCAAAGATCCCCGCTGCCCGTCTCAACGGTCATCCTGAGAAACGATTACCGGGGAATATCAACATCAGTTTTGAGTTCATTGAAGGGGAATCCATGCTCCTGTTGCTTGATGATGAAGGCATCTGCGCGTCAACTGGCAGTGCATGCACATCCGGATCGCTGGAGCCTTCCCATGTTCTGCTCGCCACGGGTCTTCCTGTGGAAATATCCCATGGTTCACTGAGGCTTACCCTTGGGGACATGAACACCGAACAGGATGTGGATTTTGTCCTTGAGGTATTGCCGAAGGTTGTATCCCGCCTGAGGGATATGTCTCCCTTATACCAGAAGAGCGGAAGGGAAGGAGGCTGTAATGTACAGTGAGAAGGTCATGGACCATTTCAAGAACCCGCGCAATGTTGGCGAGATTGAAAATCCCGATGGGGTTGGGGAAGTCGGGAACCCGGTCTGCGGGGATATCATGAAAATTTTCCTGAAAATCGAGAACAATATCATCACCGATGCCAAATTCAAAACCTTCGGCTGCGGGGCGGCGATCGCCTCCAGCAGCATGGCAACAGAACTTGTCAGGGGAAAAAGTCTCGAAGAGGCCTGGGATGTATCCAACAAGGCAGTTGCCGAAGCACTCGAAGGTCTGCCCCCGATAAAGATGCACTGTTCCGTTCTTGCAGAGGAAGGAATTCACAACGCGATCAATGATTACCGGAACAAACACGGGCTTGAGCCATGGGTCGAGAAGAATCCCCATGCACATGACCACGGTGAAGATCTTACCTGTGACCAGTAGCCGGTTGCCTGTATAAAAACAAGGAATTTTTGGTGGACAATGTTATCAGAACGCGAACGTGAACGATACAAACGGCAGATGATGCTCTTTGGTGACGAAGGGCAGGAGCTCCTGAAAAAAGCACATATTTTCATTGCCGGGGCAGGCGGGCTTGGTTCACCGGTTTCAGTCTATCTTGCGGTTGCAGGTATTGGCACTCTCACGGTTGTTGACAGGGATGTGGTGGACCAGTCCAACCTGAACCGCCAGATCCTTCACTATGACCGCGATATCGGGCGGAAAAAAACTGAGTCCGCAGAGGAAAAACTCATGGCGATCAACCCGGATATTAGAGTCAGGGTGATTGATACTACCATTGAAGAAAAAAATGCGGGAGATCTCGTGGGTAAAGCAGATGGGATCGTTGATGCGATGGATAATTACCCTGCCCGGTACCTTCTTAACAATGTCGCTATCAGGAAGAAAATTCCCCTTTTTCACGGGGCTATTTGCGGGTTTTACGGCCAGGCAACCACAATTATACCCGGGCAAACCGCATGTCTTACGTGCATTTTCCCAAAAGCCCCGCCAAAAGAGGTGTTCCCCGTGGTAGGTGTGACCCCGGGCTTAATCGGTATGGTCCAGGCGACCGAAGTGCTGAAATATCTTTTAAAAAACGGAGAACTTTTGACAAACAGACTTTTCATCTGGGATGGGATGCAGGCACATGCAGAGGAGATCTGCATCGAGAGAGACCCGCGCTGCACTGCGTGCGGTTCCTTGTATGAAACACCGGGGAATAAACAATGAAAGTCAGGGTGCGTTTTTTTGCCGGGTTCAGGGAACTTCTCGGCACAGACATTATTGCTGAAGTTGCAGAGCGGACGACTCTTCCCGACCTGATAAAACAGGTCGCACAAAAGAATATTGAAGGGCACAATGCCATCTTTGATGAACACGGACGGTTTCGCGAGTACGTAATCCTGATGCGGAACGCCAGACGGATCGACACCGCGGATGCCGCAAAAAATATTGTTGCTGACGGTGATGACATTGCAGTCTTCCCGCCGGTTGCGGGTGGCTGAATTTAAGGCAGGTGGAGGATGATTGCTATCCAGAAAGATGATGTCGATGTCGGTAAACTGATCGACGGTGCAAAAGAACGGGATACAGGTGCCATTGTAGTCTTTGACGGGATTGTTCGCGATGATGACATCTGCGAGATGGAGCTCGAAGCCTATGAGAACGTGGCACTGCAAGAACTCGAAAAGATTGCCAGCGACGCGATAGAGCAGTTCAATCTCCTGCACGTCGACATCATCCACCGGATAGGGCGCCTTGCTGTCGGTGAGAATATCCTGATTATTGTTGTCGGAGCAGGGCACCGGGAAGAAGCATACGAGGGATCCCGTTTTATTATTGAGGAGATCAAGGCTGGTGTCCCGATCTGGAAGAAAGAGCTGACGAAGAATGGGGGGCGGTGGGTGCCTGGCGAGCACGGGCATGGCCCGGGCGTATCGCGGTAATCACGCCCCCGAAAAGAAAAAGGGGTGCCGGCTACCGCAATACCGGAAAGTTCTTTTTTCTGGTCTGGTACTTGTCTGGGACCGATTGAAAATCAAAGATAGACACCTGTCTCCTCTCTTGATCCACCCTGGCAGTGCGAGTTCGCTGGTATTACAAGGGACCTTTTTGATGGAATCTTATCTGCAGATAAGAGGATCTTGTCGAGGGAGATGCTATGCGGTGAGATTACGGGTATCAGATGATAAAGGCACTCGATATATTTCCACCAGTAAAACGGTGTTTTCGTGTAGTGTTGCAGAACGCGGGTTAATGAACTCTATAATCAACAACTGATTGAGGATCTTCTATGGATACCAATCCGATGGAATTGTTCCAGAAAGAAGCGCCGGAAGTCGCGGCGGCATTCAATGGACTGATTATGTCGCTGGTTGCATCGAAAGGACTTGACGCGAAAACCAAACAGCTGATCTATATTGCTATGAAAGCTGCGATGGGAGACGACACGGCAGTCAGGGCTCACATCCCCATGGCTAAAGCAGCAGGGGCAACAAGGGAAGAAGTGATCGATGCCATTCTCATGACCCTGACGGTTTCCGGAATTCGCGGTGTTGTGCATTGCCTGCCGGAAGCAGTGAAACAGTACGAGAAATAGAACATAGAGCTCTGTAGAAATCATCAGAAAATTTTATAACGCACTTTAGGGCAGGGCTTTCGGCTCCGCCCCGCCGCCGCGGCATCCCTAATAAAGCGATGCCTCGTGAAAAGATAATACACCCATCATCGCAAAGCGCGGAGGGCGGACCGGAGGATCAGGTAATATCCCCTGCGTTTACAATGTGCTTTAAATTTTGCTGAAAACCAAGGTTATCTACAAAGTCGAAAAAAGTTCCTTTTTATTTCACGTCGCATGATTTCATGAAAGATTAAGATGTTCCAGGCGCCGGCACGCCTCACGCAGTGTGTCATCTTTCTTGGAGAACGTAAACCGGAGTTTTGTCTGGCCACCGATATGATAAAAAGAGCTGCCGGGAACAGCGGCGACACCATTCTTCTCTACGAGGAATCGTGCAAACTCAGTATCCGTCATACCAGATCCCGAAATATCCGTAAATATATAGTAAGCGCCTTCAGGCAACTGGCAGCTGAACCCGGCCTGCCGTAGCCCTTCAAAAAGTATCTTTCTTTTCCGGTCATATTCTTTGGCAAGGTCCCGGTAATAGGTCTCCGGTAGCATAAGTGCGGTAACACAGGCCTGTTGCAGCGGTGCAGGAGCCCCGACTGTCAGGAAGTCATGGATCTTCCGGATTCGTTCTGTTATCCCTGCACTCGCAAGGGCATACCCTACCCGCCACCCGGTGACACTGTAGGTCTTTGAGAAACTCCCGATGGTGATGGTCCGGTCCTGCATTCCGTCAAGGGATCCAAGGGAAACGTGTTTATTCCCATCAAAGAGGATGTGCTCGTAGATCTCATCGGTAACCGCGATCACGTTACGATCGGCACAAAGGTCAGCGATGAACGTGAGTTCTTTTTTTGAAAAAACCTTGCCTGTCGGGTTGTTGGGGGTGTTCAGTATAATTGCCCGGGTCTTTTTCGTGAATCCGGACTTCCATGCTTCTTCATCGATTGAGAAATCATCCAAAAGTGACACGAACCGTGGAACCGCACCGGAGATCTGTGCATCCGGACCGTAATTCTCGTAGAATGGTTCAGGCACAACTACTTCATCGCCGGGCTGGATAACGGCAAGCATGGATGCCATCATCGCTTCCGTTGAACCGCAGGTGACGGTGATTTCGGATTCCGGGTTAAAGATCATCCCGTTATACCTTTTCACTCTCTGTGCAAGTGCCTCACGGAGATCCCGGGCCCCCCAGGTGATGGCATACTGGTTGATATCCTTATGCACAGCCTTGCAGGCTGCGGTCTTGAGTTCAGCCGGACAGGGGAAGTCGGGAAAACCCTGGGCAAGGTTGATCGCATTATACTGCAGGGACAGCCGGGTCATCTCCCGGATTACCGATTCGGTGAAATGATCCGCCCGGGATGAATGGGCAGAAAATAAATCTTCCCGGGTATGTGCCGGTGATGAGATGCCCATGACGGGTTTTGCTGGTTTCATCAGGTTTAAGGTTGGTGTAAAAAGAAATATAATGAGAGGATATTCCAGACCTCTTCAGGATCTGATACAATTCGCGCCCGTTCTTTCCTGCAGAAAAAAAACAGCCCGGCTTTTTTTAACTTTCAACCTGATGTATCAGGTTCTCCATCACCACATCGACGGCCTTACCTGTCGGGGAATCCTTGTGCTGCAGAATGAAGGGCTTTCCTTCATCCCCGGCTTTCACCATCTCGGGGTCAAGGGGTATGCCGCCGAGATACGGGACACCAAGATCCTCTGCGGCTTTCTTCCCGCCGCCTTTGCTGAACAGATCGATCTCCTCGTGGCAATGGGGGCAGATCATCCCGCTCATGTTCTCGACTACCCCAAGCACCGGGATTTCCAGTTGTTCGATGAACTTAGCCGCCTTGATTGCATCCATCACCGCGACATCCTGAGGTGTCGTAACGATAACAGCTCCCTTCACATTTGGTGCAATCTGGGCGATCGTGAGTGCCTCGTCTCCCGTGCCGGGCGGGAGGTCGACCACGAGATAGTCGAGTAAACCCCAGTGGACGTCTGCAAGGAATTGCCGGATTACCCCCATCTTCATCGGCCCCCTCCATATAACAGGGGTGCTCGTGTCAGGGAGCAGGAATGCCATTGACATGACCGCAAGGTTTTCGGCGACATGGACCGGCTCTATGCCAGATGGGAGAAGAGCCGGACGCTGTTTTTCGATGCCCAGCATCTTGGGGATAGTTGGTCCGTGGAAATCCAGGTCGAGCAAACCAACGTTCTTTCCATGGTTGGCAAGGGCAAATGCCAGATTTACTGAAACAGTCGATTTGCCAACTCCGCCTTTTCCGCTCAGCACAAGAATGACATGCTTCACATCGATCTTCGCCTTCGGGGGTAGTCCTTTTGGGGCACTCTGCAGATGTGCGGATGGGCATGTCGCACAATTTTCGTTGCACGTTGTATCATCGCATGCTCTCTCCTTTGTCTGGTCGTTAACTGTCATCGTGTTGTAACATCTCCGTTAATGAGGGTTTGAAAGTATTTCACCTGCCAGAGCTTTTCGGATAAAGTCCTCATGTGCATGGAAATAGAGATCGTCATGCCCGGTCCAGCGCCCGCATCCCTTCACCACAACAGCAGGAACCCCGTTGTTGCTCTCACCCATGACAAAGTTCGCGATCCCGGCAATCTCGTCCACGACCGCCTCTTCGGTGATCTTCAGCACGTGCCCGAAAAGATCCTTATCCCCCCTGAAATCCCGTATGGCCGGCATCCCGCTCCACCCGATGGCGTTGCCGGTCTGGCCCCGCCTGAACGCTCTCCCACACGTGTCAGTGATGATGACGCCGATCTCTTTCCCGGTGATGTGCTTCAGCGCCTCCCGGACTTCACCGGCTGCCTTCATCGGATCGGGTGGCAGCAGGATCACCATGTTGTCTTCGATGTTACTCTGGTCGACACCGGCCCGGACACCAATATGTCCACCGCCCACTTCAGACAGGATGAACGGGTATTCGAGGATCACGTCCTTTGATGCATCCAGGATCGACTGGAGGAACCGGGGGTCTTCCTTTGTCATTTTTGCGATCCGCTGCGCCCTCTCTGTTGGCGTGATATCGGAAAGCCGCCGCGTATATCCTTTCGATTTCGAGTACACCGATGAGGCGATGATGACAATATCCCCATTCTCAAGGACGGATCGTTCAGAAATGAGGGCCGGCAGATTATCACCGGCATGGATCAGCGGTAGTCCTTCAACTGGCAGTATCGTAATTTTCATACCAATCGCTTTGTTCCTTGAAGAAAATAAGCATCTCTTTTTTCAATCGCCACAACCCGGGAAAAAATTAGCAGGTGGCGAGATACTGGTCGAGTATCAGAACCTTTATCCGTTATCCTACTGATCTACAGTCTTAACCAGATTTTTACGGTGCATCCATGCTTGATGAACCCATCCGGATTCTTATTGCCGCTCTCATCTGCTGGCTCAACTTCATGACCATTGACCTGATCTTCAAACTACCACACAGTGGAGGAGTTTCCGGGGCAACCGCGATCGCACAGGAAGTTGAGAAAGGCGGAGGAAAGCTGAACGGGGGTTACATGATGGGCAATATCGTCTCCTCTCCGGATGCATCTGCAGGAACCCTGCTTGCAAGCTGTGGAGTATACTGCGCAGGTCTGCCCGGTGGACTTTTTGCCGCACTTCTCGTTTATATCGGTAACCGCATCTGTTTTGATCCCGGCTATGCCGGAACAACAGGCTGCATCACCGCCACCTTTATCGTTTACGGGGCTGTCCAGTCCGGCTGGTTTACAGCCTCCGATTTCATCGCCGGTATGGTGATTGCAATCCTGACCATCCAGGGATTATCATCTGTATATGCAAGCAGGCTTATCGCCCGGCTCTGGAAGATCAGATGCAGGTTATTGCGAGGGTGCACATGATCGCAATATATGTGTGTGCCGCTATAGCCGTGTATGCAGCACTTCGGATTATCACCGAACGGAACACGATGCGTAAGCTCCCCTTCCTGAATGTGGTTTCGTTTGCTGTTACCGGTATCATTGCACTCCTCTTACCTCACCCATTGACGATTGCGGCAGCAGCTGCCTATTTTGTCGGGTCCACCCTTGAATCCAATGCAATTGCAAGCACATGGGCTGGAGGCATCGGGAAACCATGAATGATATCGTGATGATTGCATCAGTTATCCTCATCCTGGCGGGTATGACTGCGGCAATTTTCAACCGCGATCCTTTCGACAAACTCATTTCGCTTTCGGTTCTTATCGCGGGAGTGTTCCCATTCATTGTTGAACGGGGTTTTCTTGATATAGCAATAGCCACTGCGCTTATTGCACCGCTCTCTACGATCTTTACCCTGATGGTCTGCCGGAAGGTGAAGGTTTGACCGTGGAACTCTACACCCCTGAATTTGTTGTCGGACTTGTTGTCCTGTTCATAGGAACTATTGCTGCTGCCTTTCCCAGGCCAAAAAATTACCTGACCCAGTTGATCAACCTTGAGATCCCGGGGTGGGGATTACTGCTGGTCATGCTTCATTATAATGAGGCACTTGCGCTATTCACCTTCGCTGCAGTATCAGTTCTCTCTACCTATATCTTCGTTCGCGTCATGCAGAAGAAGGAGAGCATCTGATGATACGGCGGATCTCGCACTTCCTGTGCAATTATGAAAATATCGTGCCGCTCTTTGCGGGTGCATGCGCAATAATTTTTCTTGCCGGAATTCTGATGCTGCCCATCAGTTACCACGAGGACCAGCTCTACCCAAAAACAATAGACAGGAATAGCACCCTTGACCCCTACGACCGCGGAGGTCCGCCTTTCACACAGGTAACGATTGCTGCACAGTACCCGGAGAACTCTCCTACCGCAGGGTACGTTACTTCATACCTGACACCCTTCTCGCTCTACCTCTCGAAGACCACTTTGCATCTTGGGACTACCATTGTTGCGCACCCCGGGGGCATTATCGATGAAATACTCTATAATACCCGTGGTCTCGATACCGTAGTGGAACCAACAATATTGCTGATCGCATTTGCAATTGCTTCATTTCTCTACCGGAAGGTGGAATGATGTGGGGGCAGTACAACATTGGTTTGCTGATTGTGCTGATATCAGGAGTAATCGGCTTTCTGGCACTTACCCTTGAGACTGATGATTTGCACCGGTTGTTGCTCCTTGATCTCGTCGAGATTACGACTCTGGGTGTAATTGCCCTTCTGGGTACGGACCTCGCCGAAGCGCTCGTGCTCCCTGGCCTGACTGTGGGGATTGCAGAACTTCTTGCCCTTTCCCAGATCTACGTCACCAAGGAACGATTAAAAGAACGACCTGTTAAAGGGCTGAACATAGAGGTAATCCAGAAAGCGGACGCACCCATGATCATATCGGTTTTCCTTGTTGCGTATGGGTTGCTGCTCTCGGGATTTACCGGGGGAGGGGTTGCCGGTCTGGGTCTTGTGTTCTTCTTCATGGCACGGGGATACCATGAGAATCTGAATATGCTGGAGATGGCAAGTGGAATTTCATGGGCCGTATGGATCTTCGCATTCTTTGTCTTCATGTTCCTTCCCCAGTACTGGTTCATCGCTCTTATGGGTGCTGCCGTAGGAATTGTACTCAAGGTCACCGTAAAAATGTCCCTTGTAGGGACCATGTGGGGTGAAAACCGTGACTAGTATCGGGGGCATTCCCTCATATATTCTTGAGTTTGGCGATGAACTCGTGTATTTCACCCCGTATACGATCACGCTCTTTCTCCTGGCTCTGACATTTACGGTGCTGGTTATCATCAGTCGTCCGGAAAAACAGGTGGATATTGCATTCGGTGGTGATGCATACCGGACCAAGGAAATCAGTCTCTCTGAAATGCGGTTCCGGCGTTTTATGGCGATCGCCTGCGGGCTTGCCTCAATGGGCGCGATGGTGACAGGGGATATCTTCAACTTCACGCTCTTTACTGCAATGGTCGGAATTACTAATGTAGGCATTGTCGCTGCAGTTAAAAGCCCGCATGTTCAGGATGCCGCGTACCAGTACGGGCTGGTTGCCCTGTCGGCGACAGTACCCCTTTTTGCCGGTGCGGCTGTGTATGCTGCGACAACCGGTTCTCTCTCTATGATTGAGCTTATGAAGGGTACTGTGCCTGCAGTCCCGCTGATTGCAAAGGCAATGCTCGTGATAGGTGTGGTAGGGGAGGGTATGGCACCGTTCTACGCGGCAAAAGCAGAGATGTTCCGGGCTCCCGGGGCGCCATACGTGATCATGTGCTCTCTTTCTTCGCTCCTGATCTTCCTGCGGGTTGTTGAAGTTGTAATGCTGGGGTGATGAGAATGAAGAAAACGACGGTAGCACGGATCTTCTGGGTGGGTGCGGGTGTCTGCGTACTCGTATCAGGTTTCTACTTCACGGGACTGATACCCCTCACTCTTTGTGCTGCGGTGCTTGTACCGGTGTTCCCCGTCACTATCTTATCTCTTTTTTTCTGGTGGATGGCAGGCCAATCCGGAGGTGACATCCCTTTTATAGGGTACTGATATGATCGTAGAACTCGTCCTTGCCACGCTCTTTGGCCTGCTCCTCCTGGGGATCCACCGTAAAGTGATCGCACGAATCCAGCGGAGGCCCGGGCCACCAATCTGGCAGGAGATCCTGCATATGCTCAAGTTCTCCTTTAAGACCACCTGGGTCCCCATCACTGCGAGCCCGACCCTCTTCGTCGCTGTCGTATTTATCGCTATTGGTATCTGGACCGCAGCATTTTATGTGCTGGTCAGTGGCGGGAGCCTGCTGGTAATCCTTGGAATCTATATGCTCCACAAGATTGTAGAACATGGTTTCGGGCTCTCGTCCGGGTCGCCATACGGAAAGTACGGGGGAATCCGGTCGGTTATTTCGGCCGCATCGGAGATTCCGCTCTTTGTCAGCGTTGCGGTAATTGCGGTTTATACGCACTCGCTGGATCTTGCCGCGATCAAGCAGTACCAGCAGGTGTCCGGCCCGCTGCTTGTTACTGCATTTCCTGCAGCGTGCGCAATGTTTCTGGTCATTCTCTCCAAAATGCCCTTTGGCCCATTCTCGATAGTTGAGGCAAAGGAACTCGTAAGCGGGTACAAGACCGAGCATTTCGGTATCTGGCGCGCCGGGCTCGAAGTCTGTAATGGCCTGAAAACCTACGTCCTGCTCGCTGTCTTCCTCACCGTATTTATCGGGCCGCTGACCCTGCCCTGGCTCCTGGCAGGTATGATCATCCTTATTGTGCTCCTCGCCTTCTCCTGTGCGATCACACCGATGATGTCCCCTTTCGACTCCGTCACAATCCAGACCATGGTAACGGGGCTGATGCTGATCTACGCCGCAATCGTCCTGCTGGTGGTGCGCCCATGATCCGTGAAGCAATCCTCTTTGGCGGTGTTCTGTATATCCTCATTACCATTGCCCAGATTCTCGACCGGCCGGCAATCTGGTCTGAAGGAATTATTGTTACACTTGTCCTTACCATTGCCACAGCCTATTACCTGATCCACGATGAACACCGGCTCCATACATCGGAGATAGTTGCACTCTGGGCGGCAGTGCTGCTGTTCATGGTCTACGCCCTGCTGAAGTTCGGGGGTGTTCTATGACCAATTATCTCTACGAGAAAGATCTGGTGCCCCAGAAATACCGGATTCTTGTTGCTCCCCGCCATGACACCCTGGTGCATAAGATCGCCCGGGAACTGGATATCCCAGTTCAGGAGTTACGAAGATACCTGATTGATCATCTTGACATGATGCTGCTGGAAAATCTCCCTGCAAGGGCAGAAATGGCTGATGCTCACGCTGATAAGGAGGATGGGGTTGCACGGGAACTGGGACGGGAAAAATATTCGCGGTATCTCCAGATCCTTCCTGGTGTTACGATGGAACACATTTTCCGTGAAGTGAGCGACCGTGTACATGCAGGTACTGCCATGGATGATGCCATCGCGTACGGCAGGGTACGGATACGTGAGGAATTGCGAAAATGACCATTCTTCAGCAGATAAAAAACAAGGTCAGGGCACGCTCTATCCATGTAGCGTATGTTGACGTAGGTTCGTGCAACGGCTGCGATATTGAGGTGCTTGCCTGCCTGGCACCCCGCTATGATATCGAACAGTACGGCATTTTTGTCCACAACAACCCGCGGGAAGCCGACGTCCTCCTTGTCATCGGCGCCTATACGCCCGGCTGGGAGGAGAAACTTACCATGGTCTGGGATAAGATCCCTGATCCCAAAGCAGCAGTTGCAATCGGAAACTGCCCGATCTCTGGGTGCCTCTTCAACCGCAGGGAAACCTTTGTTGATCCGCCGGTGAAAAAGCATATCCCGATAGCAGCTGAAGTGCCGGGTTGCCCGCCACGTCCCACCGAGATCCTTCAGGCGATTCTCTCGGTACGTGATTCGGTCTTTGCCAACTGGGAGGGGGAGCACCCATGAAGCGGACGGTGGATGTCAGTATCCCGCTGGGACCGATCCATCCCTGCTTTAAGGAACCCGCCCGGCTCAAATGCGAGGCAAAAGGGGAACGCATTGTCAATGTAGAGGTCGAGCTCGGGTACATGAAGAAGGGGATCGAGCGGATCATGAAAGGACGCCCATGGCAGGAAGTCATGTTCCTTGCCGAACGGGTCTGTGGGATCTGCTCGGTCATCCACAACATGGTCTTTATTGAGGCAATGGAACAGATCAGCGGGATCAAGGTCCCACCACGTGCCGCGTATCTCCGCGTGATAGCAAACGAACTCGACCGCATGCAGAGCCACCTTCTTGCTAACTTCTCGTACTGCTATACCATCGAGCACGAGACACTTGGGATGTACCTGCTCGATCTCCGTGAGCAGGTGATGGACGAGCTTGAATGCCTGACCGGTGCCCGCGTCACCTGCGCCTATATTATTCCCGGTGGGGTCCGTTGCGATATCCCCCGTCAGAACGCAGAATTATTACAGGGATCGCTCGACCGGATCGAGCGGGATCTGCACAGGTATTCAGGGATGTTTGCCGACGGTCCGATGATCGCGCTCCGCAGCCGGGATATCGGGATCCTGACACAGGAAGCAGCACAACGGGCTCATGCTGTCGGCCCGACCGCACGGGCAAGCGGGATCACTACTGACGGCCGCGTTAACCACCCGACCTATCGGCAACTCGGTTTTGTGCCGGTCAGCCGTACAGATTGCGATAACTATGCGCGAATAATGGTCCGTTTCGATGAGGTCGCCCAGAGCATCAGTCTTATCAGGAAATGCCTGCAGGATCTTCCCGGAGGTGTCATACGGGGTGGGGGTGTCTGCAAAGCAGGAGAGACGAGATACAGCGGAGAGGCCCCCCGTGGGGAGCTGACGTACTTTATCAAAAGCGATGAATACGGGCGGATCGTTGATATCCAGATACAGACTCCGTCAATCATGAACATCGAGGCCTGCTGCCATGAGATGATCATTGGCGTAGATTCAATAGCTGATGTCACGGCAACGTTTGTCTCGGCAGATCCCTGCATTGCATGCACGGAGAGGTAATATGGGGCTGTCCGTGATTTGGTACCTGAGAGAGTTCGCCCGCGTCGAATGGATCAAAAAGTTCCTGTTTGCAAAGACCGCTCCGCTGGTAACGCCCTCGTACTTCCGGGGATTCCCCGAACCGACCGGGAAAACCTGCCAGCATGCTCTTTTCTGTATGATGGCCTGTCCGGCACCTGGAGCGATTGATGTTGTTCATGCCGGGGACGGCTGGATGCCGCGAATCCACAAAGGACATTGTATTCGCTGTGGGCTTTGTGTCGAAGCCTGCCCGCATGGGGTACTAAGAAGCGGCAGGATCCTTGAGACAATGGAGCGTGAAGGCACGTCCCTCGTCTTTTCATTCCGTGTTGTCATTGACCCCGTACTCTGTACCGGCTGCGGGAACTGCTGCACAGCCTGCCCGGTTAACAAGGTGGCCGATGCCCAGATGGGTGCCGGGGGACATTCTTCGAACGATGAGGTCATCATGCGCGTGCAGGCAGGGGATGTCGTGGTAATCCATGAGGAGAAATGTACCGGCTGCAAGACCTGCGAAGGAAGCTGCCCGACCAATGCCATCCGGATTGCCCGGATCCTTGAAGGATCTCAGCAGCCTGTACAGGAGGGTTCGCAGTGAAATGTATCCTTAACACCGGGCGTTCCGTGTCCCAGGGCGTTTCTGTCGAGCATAAGGGTTCAGAGGAGTACCGTTCCGTAGCCTCCGTCTGCTTCTTCAATACGGTGGACATGCTGGTCCTGGGAATCGAGGATGGGGCACGGGTCCGACTCTCATCACTCACGGGACAGGTCGTTCTAACCGCTCGTGCTGCCGAAGGGGTTGCGCAGGGTGAGATCTTTATGACAATCGGTCCGTATGCCAACCATATCATCTCATCAGAAACCCATGGCACAGGCATGCCTGATTTTAAAAGCCAGGGTGTTGAGGTCGAGCCGACTGATGAGCCTGTACGGAGTGTCGGAGAGCTTATGGAAGAGATCGGTGGGTTGCGGTATGATAGTCAATGATGTAGTCTGCCCATTCTGCGGCTGCCTCTGCGATGATCTCGAACTTGAGGTTGAGGCAGACAGGGTCGTGCGGGTACAGAATGGATGCTCTCTTGCCGAAGCAACCTTCATGAATGATACCCGGCTGCCAGCCCCCATCCGGCGTACCACAACCGGCTGGAAGGAAATTTCGTATGATGAGGCGATTAAAGAAACTGCAGACATCCTCAAAGATGCAGACCGCCCCCTGCTTTATGGCTGGAGCAGCACGCACGGGGAAGCCCAGAGCGTGGGTGTGCACATAGCAGAGCGCATCGGTGCAGTCATCGATAACACAAGTACCGTCTGCCACGGTCCGTCAATCCTTGCCATCCAGGAAGTCGGCCATCCAGGCTGCACTCTCGGCCAGGTGAAGAACCGGGCAGACGTGATTATTTACTGGGGATGCAACCCGATAGAAGCGCACCCCCGCCATATGAGCAGGTATACAACATTTGCCACGGGCTTCTTTGTACCGGATGCCCAGCGGGAACGCACGGTGATCGTTGTCGATACCCGCATGAACGATTCCGGCGGTATTGCAGATGAGTTCGTACGGATCGAACCCGGGGGTGATTATGCCGTCCTTTCGGCCCTGCGGGCGATTGTGAGAGGGAAAGAATCCGTCATCCCCAAAAAAGTTGCCGGTATCGCCAGGGAACAGCTGATCCGTGTGGCTGAGATATGTAAAAACGCAAAGTTTGGTGCGATCTTTTTTGGCCTCGGGCTGACCATGAGCCGGGGGAAATATAAGAATGTCAGGAATGCCATTGAACTCACTGATGAACTCAACCGTCACACAAAATTTGTCATCTCTCCCATGAGAGGACATGGAAATGTCTATGGTTCCAATGAAGTCTTCACGTGGATGACCGGGTATCCTTTCGCTGTTGATTTTGCCCGGGGTATTGCATTCTATAACCCGGGCGAGACAACCGCCGTCGACATCCTGCGGAGGGGGGAATGCGATGCCGCACTTATCGTGGCAAGCGACCCGGGAGCCAACTTTCCCCGGACTGCTGCAGCCCACCTCTCAAAAATCCCGACCGTGCTCGTTGACCCGCACGTGAATGCAACGACCGCCCTCTCCCGCATCCATATTCCCTGCACCGCTGCGGCCATTGATGCCGCGGGAACTGCATACCGGATGGACGGCGTTCCCATACGGTTGAAAAAAGTGATCGAACGCGGGTATCCGGATGACGCAGCACTCTTAAAAAAGATCTATGACCGCCTGAACGGGGGGATGGGACCATGACCGAGCTGTTGGTAAAAAATGCCTGCGTTATTGACCCTATCCGCGGTATCAACGGGGATATTATGGACATCGCTGTGCGTGACGGACGGATCGTTGAATCAATATCCGACAAGGCCGAGGTGATCGATGCAAAACGATGCCTCACGCTTCCCGGCGGCATTGATTCCCATACCCATGTCTGCGGTACCAAGGTGAACTTCGGGCGGTATATGAGCCCCGAGGATATGCGGGCGGGAAGGACACGGCGGCATGGGAAGATGCATGTGACCAGCGGCTACTACGTCCCCACGACGTTCGGGAACAGTTACCGGTACAGCGCCATGGGCTACACGACCCTGCTCGAAGGTGCGATGGCCCCGCTTGAAGCCCGGCACACCCATGAAGAATTCACGGCGACCCCCCACCAGGACATGCTGGCAAATACCCTTTTTGACGGCAACTGGGCAGTGATGGATGCAGTACGGGAGAAGAATATACAGAAAGCAGCTGCTATAGTCGGATGGACACTGAACGCGGTCAAAGGTTACGCGATCAAACTCACCAACCCTGGTGGTACCGAGGCATGGGGCTGGGGGGATGACATAACCAGTATCCAGGAAATGGTCCCGCATTTTGGAGTGACACCTGCCGAGATCATTACCACCCTGGTAAAGGCAAACGAACTCCTCCGGCTTCCCCATTCGGTCCACCTGCACTGCAATAACCTTGGCAAGCCCGGGAATTACCAGACTACACTCGACACGTTTGAGCTCATACCTGACTTAAATCCCGACCGCCAGACCCTGTATGCCACCCATGTGCAGTTCCATGCGTACGGGGGCGGGACGTGGCGCAATATCTGTTCAAAGGCAGAAGATATTACACGTTCGGTCAACAGCAAACCCCAGATTGTCATGGATATGGGCCAGATCATGTTCTGCCGGACTATGACCATGACCGCTGACGGTCCAATGGAATTTAATCTGCACTGCCTCCACCATAATAAGTGGAGCAACCATGACGTGGAGCTGGAAACCGGATCCGGTATCATACCGGTCACATACTCAAAGAAGAGTGCAGTCAACTGTATAATGTGGGCAATCGGTCTTGAACTGGCGCTCCTTACAAAAAACCCTTGGCAGTGCCTGCTCGAAACTGACAACCCCAACGGGGCTCCATTCGTGAAGTACCCGGAGGTGATCGGGCTCCTGATGAGCAAGCGGTACCGTGATGAGGAATGTGCAACCCTCCATGCAGATACTGAGCGAAGGACTTCACTATGTGCTCTTGAGAGGGAGATGGACTGGCATGATATCGCAGTCATGACCCGGGCCGGGCAGGCAAAGGCACTGGGCATCATCAGCCAGGGTAAAGGGCACCTGGGAATCGGTGCGGAAGCTGATATTGCCATTTACCCGATCCGTACGGATTCCGTAGACCCTGCGCGGGAATACCGCAAAGTAGTCGAAGGATTCCAGAAGACCCGCTACACCATCAAGCGGGGACGTGTGGTATCACGGGACGGCGAGATCATCGTTGATGGTGCAAACGCCACGTTCTGGGCGAATGCCCGGATTCCTGAAGACCTCAGGGTGGATAACGATCCTGAATTTATCCGGAGGTTCCAGGAATTCTATACGGTAAGAATGAGTAATTACCCGGTACAGGACCTGTATCTCCCCCGCGGCAGGCAGGTAGATACGGAGGCATTCACGTGAGAGTGATCTTAGAGAGCAAGGTGCGTAAGAAGCCCACAATCCCCATTGAAGCCGAAGAGATCATTCCCCGCAACTTCCTGAAAGGTACCGATCTTGTGGTGTACGAGGGGAACAAGGAGCGTACATTATCAGAGCTCTTCTGGATTTTTGTTGAAGGTACTGCAGTCTCTCCCGAGAACATCGAGGTTGTTTTGAAAGGGGATACGTCGCGGATCAAGCGTGTAGGGGAATACATGGATACCGGCAGTATCCTGATAAGCGGTGACATCGGCATGCACTGCGGGAATTTCATGAGCGGCGGGACGATTGAGATTCTCGGGAATGCCGATGCATGGCTTGGGCGCGAGATGAGGGGTGGGACGATTCTCTGCCGGGGCAATGCGGGCCATTACTGTGCAACAGGATACCGCGGTGAGAAGAAAGGAATGCAGGGGGGCAGGGTTGAAGTGTTTGGCAATACCGGGGATTTCTGTGCCGAATATCTTGCGGGTGGCGAGGTGCATATCCATGGCAGCACCGGGGATTTCCCGGGCGTGGAAATGAGGGGAGGTCATCTGGTCATTGAAGGGGACGTATTGCGGCCCTGCGCGAACATGAAGGACGGCATATGCGTGATTCTTGGCAGGGTTCATGAGATGATCCCCACGTTTGAAAAGACCGACAGACGTGTGCTTCCCGAATGGAAGATCACTGCTGATGTGTACAAAGGCGATGTGGCAAACCGGGGAAAGGGGACACTGATGATAAAGATCCTGGAAAGTGTGGCCGGTAACCGTCTGGAGGAAATTTCATGAAAGTTGTTGCATTTAACGGGAGTCCGAGGAAAAACGGGAACACCGCCATCCTGATCCGGTATGCCATTCAGGAACTGACGAATGAGGGAATCGACACAGAGCTGGTTCAGCTGGCAGGTAAAAAAATCCGGGGCTGCACGGCGTGCATGAAATGTTTTGAGAACCGGGACAAACGGTGCATGATAGATAATGACATCGTCAACACCTGTATTGAAAAGATGATTGCTTCCGATGGAATCATCCTGGGTTCACCGGTCTATTTTACCGATGTGACTGCGGAAATGAAAGCGCTCATTGACAGGGCAGGTTTCGTGTCGATGGCAAACGGAGGTCTCTTCCGGCGTAAAGTCGGGGCTGCTGCAATTGCCTTGCGGAGAGCTGGTGCAATGCACACCGCAGATACACTGTTGCATTTCCTGCTTGCCAGTGATATGATCCTCACCGGTTTTCCGGGGATTGGCATTGGAAGCGCTATAGGAGACGTCGAACAGGATCGTGAAGGGGTCGAGCGGATGATGGCGATTGGAAAAAATATGGCATGGTTGCTGAAGGCTGTGGAGCAGGCTCAAAGAATCGGGTAAGATCCTGACAAGAATTCTAGGAAAAGAACCGTCAGAGATGTGTCTTCACTGGAACATAAATCAAAGACGGCTGTTAATTCCTGTCAGAGAGTGTTGTTTCCATCAAACAAGGGTTCAGGAGTTTAACAGTGTAAAAATTTGCTCTGTAGAAAACCTCAATGGCGAGAAATTGTAAGAACCTGTGAAGGTTGCAGACAATCATTTTTCCAGAGATTTCCTTCTTCTGGATGGCGAAAATTCTTGCCTTTAGATCACCACTGAACTTTCTTTTCAGGACTGAAAACTTGTTTTCGACCAGTTGTCGTTTTTCGGTATCTGACGTCATCGAAATGCAGAGCCATTTCCTTTCGGTAAGTTCCTCCGACAACCTCGTTATTCCAGGAACGGATCGGAATGATTGAGTCGGCATGCAGGTCTTCTCGGATCAGACGATGAATCGCTTCGGAGTCGTATCCCTTATCCATAACATAACACTCTGTCTTTCGTATTTTGTGGCATTGTCGGAGCAACCTGCTTGCATGCCGGGTATCGTGGACCCGGCTTTTGGAAGCGATGAACCCGGTGATCACCTGTTGATCGGTATCAACCGAGATCGAAGTTTTCAGAAAATGCTTTCGAATCTTGCCGGTTCTGACTGAGTAATAGTGACTGGAATATCCGCTGGTAAAACCGGATGAATCGATCGCGGTGACGGGGAACGGTTCATCGTTGGAATAAAACAGATTCAGAGTTTTCCTGAACGCCGTAGCGGAGATACAGTGTTTTTATCCTGGAGAAGAATTTCTGAAGGGTTGTAAAATGGGGTACGGCTGAAAGATCCAGTTCCTGCTGGATTGACTCCATGTCTCCAATATCTTCGATGAAATCCCGGTAGTGCTGGTTCCGGTAGTCTTTGAAGAGAATGAGAACGAGAAGTTGATACTGGGTGTAGATCTTTTTCGAATATTTACAGGAATAGGGGGTAATTCGTATTGCTTTCACGATCGAAAACGCGGCTCGGATAAACCTGATATTCCGGCTCGCCAATCTTCTAGTTGTCTCCTTGCTTTTTGAACACACATTCAGGTAAGGAGACAATGTACCTTAGATCTTTCGGTCGTCGGTACATCCTGTTTTGGAGAAGGATTT
>Ga0315275_10000802_pt1 | contig 26381 bp, 14 predicted proteins | sample YL17G03_0_MG_FD_205557 | JGI IMG/M metagenome (GOLD analysis project Ga0315275, IMG submission 205557) | Sediment microbial communities from Yellowstone Lake, YNP, Wyoming, USA - YL17G03_0 | ecosystem: Environmental > Aquatic > Freshwater > Lake > Sediment | place: USA: Wyoming | collected...
CGGCTTGTGGTAGTCGGCGTGCGCGCCGGTGAAGAACATGAGCACCGGCACCTTGGCCTTGTAGAACGACGACTGGTCGCTCGGCCCGTAGCCGTCCTCGCTGAGCTTGAGGTCGAAGCCGTAGGGGGCCGCCGCGACCCGCACCAGCGAGTCGAGCCCCACGCCGGTGCCGGTGCCCATGACCGTGAGCCGCCGCTCGCGCAGCCGGCCCACCATGTCGAAGTTGAGCATGGCGTCGGTGCCCGCGATGGGGCGCGGCGGGTCGCCCACGTAGTGCGCCGAGCCGATCACCCCCAGCTCCTCGCCGGCGAAGGCGCAGAAGACCAGGTCGCGCCGCGGACGGTCGGCCCGCGAGGACCAGGCGCGCGCCACGGCCAGCATGGCGGCGGTGCCCGAGGCGTTGTCGTCGGCGCCGACGTGCGGCTTGCCGGTGTCCTTGGGCGACAGCGAGTGCTCGCCGCCGAGGCCCAGGTGGTCGTAGTGGGCCCCGACCACGATGGCCCGCGTCGAGTCCGCCCCGCGCCACAGGCCGACGATGTTGTGCACGAAGGCGCGCTTCTTGACCAGCGCCACCCGCAGCCGCAGCGAGTCGGCGAGCGCCAGGCTGCGCGGCGCCTGGTGGACGTCGATGGATTCCTGCAGCTTGGCGATGTCTTCGCCGCTGCCGGCGAGCAGCCGGTCGGCCACGCGGCGCGTCACCCGCGCCGCCACCAGGCCCGACGACATGTAGCCGGCGTCGGCGCGCGGCGGCGTGAGGTCCTCTTCCTTGTGGTAACGCGGGCCGGCGACCACCAGGATGCCGAGGGCGCCGTGCTCGCGGGCGTTGATGGCCTTGTTGCGCAGCTCGGAGTGGGGCGTGTTGACGTCGCCGCCGAAGCGGCTGGCGGTGTCCATCTCGCCCGGCTCGTAGGCCAGCACCAGGGCGAAGCGGTTCTTGACGTCGAGGCCGGCGTAGTCGTCGTAAGCGTACTCGGGCGCCGTGATGCCGTAGCCGGCGAAGGCCACCGGCGCGGCCGCCTCGCCGCTGGCCGAGAAGCCGAAGGGCACGAAGTCCTTGCCGAGCTCGAAGCCCTGGCCGTCGGCGAGCGTGAGGTCGGTGGGCTGCGTGACCTCGACGCCGGTCACCACCTCGACCGCCTGGCGGTAGCCGCCCCTCTCGCCGGCGGGGGCGAGTCCCAGCTCGCGGAACTCCTTCTCCAGGTACTCGGCGGCGTACTCCAGCCCCTGCGTGCCGACGCCGCGGCCCTCGAGACGCGGGTCGGCGAGGTAGCGCACGTGGTCGAGGATCCAGGCGCTGTCGGGCAGCGTGGGGGCGGCCGGGGCGGCCGCCGGCAGCAAGCCGGCCGGCAGCAGGCAGAGCAGGACGAGCAGTCGCTTCACGGATGTCTCCGTCTCGGGGAGCGGCGCGGCCGGCTGTAGGGCCGGCGCGACGGCGTCAGGTCGTGCGGCCGCATCACAGCTCCTCGGCGGGCACCTTCTGCGTCATCGCCGCGCCCACCGCGGCCAGCGCCTCGGCGTTGGTCGGGTAGCGCGACAGCAGGTCGAGCAGCTTGCGCATGGCCAGGCCCTTCTCCATCTCGGAGAGCGCCCGGCGCAGCGTCTGCATGGGGCGCACCAGCTCCGGAGGGTAGAGCTTCTCCTCCTTGCGCGTGCCGCTCTGCGAGATGTCGATGGCCGGGAAGATGCGCTTCTCGAAGAGCTGGCGGGAGAGCACGAGCTCGGTGTTGCCGGTGCCCTTGAACTCCTCGAAGATCACCTGGTCCATGCGCGAGCCGGTGTCCACCAGGGCGGTGCCGACGATGGTCAGCGAGCCGCCCGACTCGATCTTGCGGGCCGCGCCGAAGATCTGCCGCGGCGTGTGCATGGTGGCGGCGTCGATGCCGCCCGACATGGTGCGGCCGACCCCCTCGTTGACCGTGTTGTAGGCGCGCGCCAGGCGGGTGATGGAGTCGAGCAGGATGAGCACGTCGTGCCCGGCCACCACCGGCTCGAGGGCGTGCGTCAGGCAGCGCTCGGCGATCTCGACGTGCTCGTCGGGGGGGAGGTCGCTGGAGGCCGCGAAGATCTCGGTGTTGACGCCGCGCCGGAAGCCGGTGACCTCCTCCGGGCGCTCGTCGACCAGCAGCACCATCACCTTGACCTCGGGGTGATTGGTGATGACGGCGCGGGCGATCTCCATGAGCAGTGTGGTCTTGCCGGCCTTGGGCGGCGAGACCACCAGGCAGCGCTGGCCGCGCCCCAGGGGCGAGATGAGGTCCATGGCGCGGGTGGTGAGGTTGTCGCGCGTCGTCTCGAGGACCAGGCGCTCGATGGGGTCGATGCTGACGCGCCCCTGCAGCTCGCGGAGCAGCTCGCGGAACGGGGGCTCGGCGTTGCGCGGGCGCGGGCCGGAGCGGCGGGCCGGCGGCGCTGTGGGTCCGGTCGGTCCGGGGGAGCGCGGGCCGCGCGGGCCTTGTGGGCCACGCGGCGGGCGACCGCCGCCGGCCGGAGAGCGGGGCCTGCGGGAGCGGGTCACGCGAAGAGTTCACTCCTCGTCTTGACGATGTCGGGGGGACGCGCCCGGACGCGCCGGGCGGGAACGCGCGCCATTGTGGGCCAAGGCCGCGGGGAAGGCAAGACGAGCCTTCCCGGCCCGTTCATACGGCTCTCGCGTCGGCGTCCCGGTAGGCGATTGCCCCCAGCCCCAGGTCCGCCAGCTGCGGCTCGACCGCGGCGCGGTCGCCCACGGCCACGATCAGCAGGCGCTCGGGGTCGACGTGGCGTCGGGTGGCCGCGAAGACCTCCTCGGCGGTGAGCGCCTGAAGCCGCCGGGGCAGGTGCTCGTAGTAGTCGGGCGGCAGCTCGTAGAGGAAGAGCGAGCCGAGGGTCCCCACGGTGCTCTGTGTGGTCTCGAACAGCGCCGGCAGCGAGCGGGTGATCGAGTCCTTGGCCAGGCGCAGCTCGTCCTCGCCCACCGGGCGCTCGAGCATGCCGCGCACCTCGCCGAGGATCTCGCGGATCGACGCGCCGGTGACGTCGGTGCGCACGCTGGCGCCCGCCCACAGCGGGGCCACGCCGCGCGTCTCCGAGATGCCGGAGAAGGCGCCGTAGGTGTACCCGTGGCGCTCGCGCAGGTTGAGGTTGATGCGGCTCGAGAACAGGCCGCCCAGGACCTGGTTCATGACGTGCAGGGTCTCGAAGTCCGGGTGCGAGCGGGGCACGGCCGTCTGCGCCACCAGCAGCATGGTCTGCGGCGAGCCCGGCTTGTCCACCAGGACCACCCGCTCGGGGACCGCGATGCCGGCCGCCGGGGCCGGCGCCTGGATGGCCGGCCCGGTCCAGCCGCCGAACCAGCGCTCGGCCAGGTCGCGGGCCTCGCCCTCGGTGAGGTCGCCGGCCAGCACCAGGGCGGCGTCGCGCGGCGTGAAGGCACGCCGGTAGAACTCGACCAGGTCGGCGCGCGCCATGCGCCCGAGCGCCGCCTCGTCGCCGAGGGTGATGTGCCCGTAAGGGTGGCGCGGCCCGTAGAGACACGGGTAGAGCACGCGGCTGGCCGTCTGCGACGGCGAATCGCGCCGCTGCAGGAGCGCGGTGACCCGGTCGTCGCGCACGCGCTCGATCTCGCCCTCGGGGAAGGCCGGGGCCAGGGCCACGTCGGCCCAGATGTCGAGAGCCCGGTCGAGGTGCTGCTTCAAGCTGCGGACCCAGACGAAGCTGCCGTCCAGGCTGGCGCCGGTGCTGAGCAGCGCGCCGATGGCCTCGAGGTCGCGCGCGATGCCCAGGGCGTCGCGCCGCGCGGTGCCCTCGTCGAGCATGGCGGCGGTGAAGCCGGCCAGCCCCGGCAGCGCTTGCGGGTCGGCGGCGCTGCCCGAGCGGAGCACCAGCTCGGCGGCCACCACCGGCAGCCCGTGCGACTCGGCGTGGAGGACGGTGAGCCCGTTGGCGAGCCGGAACTCGCGCGCCCCCGGCAGCGGCTTGACGGGCAGGGGCAGCGGCCCGGGCGGCGTGGCGCGCCACGGCTCGGCGGCGGCGGGCGGGGGCGCTGCCGCGGCCTCGGCGCGCTGGGGCGGCGGCGGCGTCTCGGGATCGAGCGGCAACCCCTTCTCGCCGGGCACGACGTGCGCCACGACGCGCCGCTCGCGCGCCAGGGTCTCGGCCGCGATGCGGCGCACGTCCGCGGCGGTCACCGCGGCGTGGCGCGCCAGGTCTTGCTCGAGATAGCCGGGGTCGCCCAAGTGGTGGTTGTAGCGGTTCAGCCGGTCGGCCACGCCGGAGAACCCGCCGATCTCCTCGAGGCTCATGGTCATCCCCGCGTGGACGGCGTTCTTGGCGCTCTCCAGCTCCGCGGCGGTGGGCCCGTCCCCGGCCAGGCGCGCGGTCTCCTCGTCGATGGCCCGCTCCAGCTCCTCGGCCGTGCGTCCCGGCTTGGCGGTGGCCAGGATCTGGAAGACCGAGCCGAGCGCCAGCGACTGCTGCCAGGCGCTCACGCCCTGTGCGATCTGGTCGTCGTAGACCAGGCGCTTGTAAAGGCGGCTGGCCTTGCCGCCGCCCAGGATGCGCGCCGCGATCTCGGCCTCGGCGTCGCCGGGGGCGAAGATGGGGGCGCTGAGCCACGCCAGATAGACGCGCGGCAGCTCCACCTGGTCGGTGACCACGGCGCGGCGCTCACCGGTGATGGGCGGGGTCGTGACGCGGGCTCTCGCCACTTCGGGCCCGCGCGGGATCGGGCCGAAGTACTTCTCGACCAGGCGCAGGGTTTGCGCCCGATCGACGTCTCCCACGATGGCCAGGCTGGCGTTGTTGGGCGCGTAGTAGCGGCGGAAGAAGTCGCGCACGTCCTCGAGGCGCGCCGTCTGGATGTCCACGTGCGAGCCGATGATGCAGGCGTGGTAGGGGTGGCCCTCGGGGAAGAGCGTCTGCCACAGGCGCTCCTCGGCCAGCCCGTAGGGCGCGCTCTCCACTGTCTGGCGGCGCTCGTTGCGCACCACGTCCTGCTGGTTGGCGAGCATCGTCTGGTCGAGGCGGTCGAGCAGGTACCCCATGCGGTCGCTCTCCAGCCACAGGGCCAGCTCGAGCTGGTCGGCGGGCACGTCCTCCATGTAGTTGGTGCGGTCGAAATCGGTGGTGCCGTTGATCAACGATGCGCCGGCCCCCTCCAGCAGGCGGAAGTGCTCGTCCTCGCCGACGTGTCCCGAGCCCTGGAACATCATGTGCTCGAAGAGGTGGGCGAAGCCGGTGAGGCCGGGCGTCTCGTTGGCCGGGCCGACGTGGTACCAGAGGTTGACCGCCACCAGGGGCAGGCGGTCGTCCCGCCGCAGGATGACCTCCAGGCCGTTGGGCAGGGTGTGCTTCTGGAACTCCATCGGGTCCTCCGGTGGCGGTCTCTCTGGCGCTGCTGGGTTCGGGTGCGGCGGACGGCAGACCCAGGATGCCGCAAACGGCGGTCGGCCGTCCACCGCCGCGCCGGCCGTCCACCGCCGCGCCGGCCGTCCACCGCCGCGCCGGCCGTCCACCGCCGCGCCCCCGTGCTAGAATCCGCCCCCGGAGGGTTGGCCATGTCCGAGAGAGTCCGTCCCAGCCGCGAGCAGGCGCACCTGATCCTCGCCGGCGTGCGCGTGTTGGCGCACCGCGAATCGGTGCCGCCGTGCGTCGCCGAGGTGGCCGAGCTGCTCGGGATCGCCCCGGAGATCCTGGGCGTGGCGGTGCGCGAGCTGGTCGAGCTGGGCGTGCTGCGCGAGGTGGCCGACGCCTACGGGGCGCGCCTCGAGATCGGCGACCACCTCAAGATCGAGGAGTTGGCGGCCGGCGGGGGCCCGGCCATGGAGACCGAGATGAAGTCGTTCAGCGAGCGCAAGCGCGAGCGCGAGGAGGCGCTGCGCCAGCAGTTCGCCGACGACCTCAAGTCGGACAAGAAAGGCAAGTTCAGCAAGCTGGAAGAGGACCTCAAGAAGTTCCGCTCCGGCGGCGGCCCGCGCACCAATCTGTGGGGCGAGCCGATCGAGGAGCCGGAGGACGAGGGGTAGCCAGCAACTGGCCGAACCCGGCGATGGCCTGCCAGAGCCGGGGAAGGGCCCGGACGTGGCGCCAAGAGAGCCCCGCGCCGCCGAGCCCGGCCGTGCGTGCTGCTCGAGGGCCTCGAGCTATTCCAGCAGGAGAACCGGCCATGAAGATGCGGGACTTGGTTCCGGCTCTGGGGGGATGCGCGCTGCTCACATCGTTGGCGCTCGCACAAGCGTTGCCCATCGAGCCGGCTTCGAGCCAGACCCTCCAGGCCTTCGACATCCGGGATTTCGGTGGGGACATTCAGGCGGTCCTCGACCTCATTTCAAGGGCTTTCCCGGCCGGCGGGATCGTTCACATCCCCAAGGGGCCATGGATCCAGACCGGCACGCTGTTCGTCAGGGGCGGCCGGGTGATCATCGAGGGGGAGGGCCAGGATAGCCGCGTGGTGGGCAAGGACAAGGACACCCACGTGTTCCAGATCGTTCCCCAATACGGACTGGCTCCGCACGCCTACGACATCACGTTCCGGGACCTCATGATCGAGGGCAACGCCAAAGGGGTCGCCGGGCAGGGGGACGGCATCCACTGGGTGGCCGAGCCGGAAGCCCGTGCGACGGCGCTCCACATGGATCACGTCGCCGTGAACAGCTGTGGGCGCGATGGCCTTCACCTCGAGTACGTCGACTTTCCCGTGATCCTGGACTGCAACTTCAATACCAACGGCCGGGATGGCGCCCATCTCTTCAGCGTCGCCCAGAGCCTCCTGCTCGGGTACTACGCCAACACCAATCGGCGCTGGGGGCTGTACTGTGAGGAAGCCGGGGGACACTTCGTCCAGGCGAACGGGATAGAGGCGAATCACACCCTGGCGGGGGCCGCCGCCACGGACGGCCAGCTGAAGTTCAAGGGTTGCGGGGGCGTGATCGTGCGATCGCAATTCGAGGACTTCACGCAGGCGGGAGCCAAGACGGCGATCGACCTGGAGGGAGCCCGAGGGGTGGTCGTCGAAGGCTGTGGGTTCACGACCGGTCGCCCTCCGCATACGGCCGTGGGAATCCGAGTCCGGGGAGCGTGCCAGGGCGTCACCATCGGGGCCAACTCCTTCAACAACTGTGGCGTCTGCGTGGATGTGTCGGACACGACCAGTCGAGGGGTGTGCGTGATGCCGCAGGACGACCATGACGGCAACCTCGAGATGGTCAGGTACCCCACGGGAGATGCTGCCAACGGGTGGCAGGGGCTTCTGGCCCTGGTCCAGGACCCGACCTCGCCGGAGGCGATGAAGATCCCCGGGATCCGGGTCCCGTTCAGAGCCGTCCCGTACCTGGGCCCGGCCCCGGAGACGGGCAACGAGGGAACGCTCGTCTATGACCGCGCCGCCGGCCGTGGCAGCAGGCTCCTGCTCTCGGACGGGAACAACTGGTGGCCGGTCGGCGGCGTGCCGGCCAGCTTCAGGATCGGCCCTCCCGACACGCGGCCCACCGACGTCGCGCCCGGCACCACGATATGGGTACCGGACGCCCCCCGCGGCCAGGCCCTGCAGGTGTGGGATGGAAGCGGCTGGCAGTACATTCCGATCGCGCAACCGACACGGTGATCCTGGCTGCCGGCCTCGATGTGGACCCGGCTCGACGGTCGCGGCGCGAGGGTGCGGGCGAGAGCGTGCCTCCGCACGCCGATCGCAGACAGCCGGGAGAGGGAGCAGAACGCGGCGGGGTCGGACCGGTGAAGTTCCGTCGGGTGCGGTGGTATCCTGCTGAACCTGGCGCGGCGTGGCATGGGGTGGAGATCCGAGGCCTCGCCCCGGTCGACCGGCGGAGGCCCGGCGAACAGTGCCAGATGCGGGACTCGGCCGTTGGTCGTCTGATTGCCTGCCACGATCAAGAGTAGGAGGTGCGAAGCCGGGATGGAGAACTGCCTCTTCTGCAAGATCGCCCGCGGCGACATCCCCGCCAAGAAGGTGCACGAGGACGCGCTGTGCTTCGCCTTCGAGGACATCCAGCCGCAAGCCCCCACGCACGTGCTCGTCTGCCCCAGGGAGCACGTCGCCTCGCTGGCCGAAGCGCAGGCCGGTCACCAAGAAATGCTCGGCCACCTGCTCGCCACCGCGGCGGGGATCGCGCAGAAGCGCGGCCTGGGGGCCTTCCGCACCGTGGTGAACACGGGAGCGGAGGCCGGCCAGTCGGTCCTCCACCTGCACGTGCACCTGCTGGGCGGACGCGCCATGGGCTGGCCTCCGGGCTAGACCCGAGTGCTGCTGATGCCCGCCTGCTTCTTCGCCACCGACCTGCACGGCCGTCCGGACCGCTTCCGGCGCCTCTTCGCCGCCATCCGCGACGAGGCGCCGGCCGCCGTGTTCCTGGGCGGCGACCTGCTGCCGGTCTTCGGCCACGCCGGGGAAGCCCCTACCGAGGGTTTCATCGACGACGTGCTGGCGGCTGGCTTCCGCGCCCTGCGCGCCGATCTGGGAGAGCCCGCGCCGCGCGTCTTCCTGATCTTCGGCAACGACGATCCGCGCCGCGAGGAGGCGGCGCTGATCGCCGCCGGCGACGGCCTGTGGGAGTACGCGCACGGGCGGCGGCTGGCGCTCGGGCGCTTCGCGGTGTACGGCTACGCCTGCGTGCCGCCCACGCCCTTCCGGCTCAAGGACTGGGAGCGCTACGACGTCTCGCGCTTCGTGGATCCGGGGTGCATCTCGCCAGAGGAAGGGTTCCGCACGCTGGAGGCGGACGCGGGGGAGGTGCGCTGGGGGAGCATCCAGCGGGACCTCGAGAGCCTGGCGGGCGGCGACGACCTGAGCGCCGCCGTCTTCCTCTTCCACTCGCCGCCCTACGACACCCCGCTGGACCGCGCCGCCCTCGACACCGTGCGCATCGACCACGTCCCGGCCGACGTGCACGTCGGCAGCATCGCCATCCGCCGTTTCATCGAGGCGCGCCGGCCGCTCGTCACCCTGCACGGCCACGTGCACGAGTCGGCGCGGCTCACCGGCCAGTGGCGCACGCGGCTCGGCCCCACGCATTGCTTCTCGGCGGCGCACGACGGGCCGGAGCTGGCGCTGGTGCGCTTCGACCCGGAGGACCCGGAGGCCGCGACCCGGGAGCTGCTGGCGCCGCTGTAGCCGCGGTGCAGCGGCGCCCGCCTACGCTTTCTTCTTCAGCGGCAGCGGCCGCGCGGCGTCGGTGACCGCGCCGATCTTGGCCGCGAAGCTGGTGTGCTCCGCGAAGTCCTGGTCGGAGACGAAGTGCACGTCGAGCAGGCCCTCGGTCCGATAGCCGGTGCGCAGGAAATTGATCTCGGCCAGAGCCTGGCTCCAGCCCTCCAGCCACCACATCAGCTCGCGCCGCTGCTCGGGGCTGCCGACGAAGTGGACGAGCAGGTCGATGTCGCTGCCCGGCCCGGCGGTGCCGTTCTTGACGCTGCCGATGAGGTAGGCGGCGCGCACCCCGAGCGCCGCCGGGTCGAGCTCCGCGGCGATGCGCTGCGCCATGCCCTGGCGCCAGCGCGAGTGCTCGTCGTTGGGCCGCGCCGCCGCCGCCGGCTCGGAGCGCGAGCGCAGCTCCAGCGGCCCCGGCGCCCCCAGCACGCCCACCGCCTCGTCGAGGTCGGCGTTCATCAGCACGCGCAGCACGCGCCCGTCGGCCGCCTTGGGGACGTCGATGACCTTGACGACGTCGGCCAGCTCGGCGAACTCCGGCAACAGCCGCGGCAGCATGTTCTCGGCGTGGCGGAAGAAGGGCGCGTTGAAGGCCACGCCCTCGTCGTCCGGGTAGAGCGGCAGGTAGCGGATGTGCGACTCGACCAGGTCCTGGAAGAAGTGCGTTCCGAACGACAGGTCGGGCACGTACGAGCCGCGCTTGCGGGCGATCTCGATGAGCAGCGCCGTGTTGTTGATGTCCGAGTAGGTGACGGCGACGCCCAGCTTGATATCCCCGCGGCTGCCCCAGCGGCCCGGGCCCATGAGGATGAACTGGCGCTTGGGCAAGACCTTGTTGAGCTTGCCGACCGCCCGGCCGATGTCGCGCAGCACGTTGAGGTCGGCCACGCCGCCGTAGGCGTCGGGGTCGACGTAGACGATGTGCGTGACGTCGGGGACGCTGCCGTTGGTGACGTAGCGGTTGGCCGAGAAGAGCACGGCGGCGGCCGGCAGGTCGCGCGGGATGGGGGCCGGCGCGGTGTCCGGCGAGCGGCTCTGGGCCCGGCACTGCAGCAGGTAGAAGTCGCGGCCGTCGCAGGCGAACTCGAGGTCCACCGGGGCGCCGAGGGCCGAGGTCAGCACGTCGAGCAGGGCGCGCATGCGCCCGACGAAGGCGGGATCGCTCAGCAGCCCGTCGAAGGTGAACACCAGCTGGTCGCGCTCGAAGTCGATGTCGAACAGCCCCGGCCGCCGGATGCGGTCGTGCTCGAAGACCGAGACCAGGCGGGCGATGTCGGGGTACTCGGCGCCGATCTCGCGCAGCAGGGCGTCGCGCTCGACGGTGGCGAAGTCGGCGATCTCCAGGTCGATGACGTCGACCTTGCGCGGCGAGTAGCGCACGATGTCCTCGGGGCTGACGTTGACCCGCAGGTCGGGCTGGCCGGGCGCGGCCAGCACCGGGTAGTCGTCGGCCAGCCGGTCCACGGCGCGCGTGCCGAGGCCGGGCACCAGGCGCAGCAGCCCGTCCTCGCGCCGGATGCGCGGCGACCAGCGCAACTCGTTGTGGCTGAAGGCGACGCCCGCCCAGGCCGGCATCCAGTAGCGCCCGACGCGCGTGCCGACCACCTCCTGGATCATGATCCCCATCTCCTCGTGGTGGTCGAGCAGCCCGCGCTCGGCGCGGTACTGGATGGGGTCGGGGCCGAAGACCGAGGCGTAGACCTCGGCGATGGCGTCGAGCAGCACCGAGAGGCGCTGCGACTTGCTCCCCTGGTTGGCCAGGAAGAGGCTCTTGTACTTGCCCGAGAAGGCCGAGCCGGCGCGGTCCTCGAGCAGGCTCGAGCTGCGCACGATGAGGGGCCGGTCGCCGAAATCGTCCAGCGCGCTGGCCAGGCCCTGGACGAACTCGGCCGGGAAGCGCGAGTTCTTGAAGACCTGCAACAGATTCGGATACTCCTGGCGCACCTGGTCGAGGTCGCGGTACTTCCAGTTGAAGACCTCGTCGAGGGCGTTGTGGGCGATGAACTGCAGGATGCCGTCGGAGGGCAGATACCAGGTCTTGGGCACCTTGATCTCACGCAGCGGTCCCTGCGCCGCCGGCAGGTGGCGCAGCGCCTGCGCGGCGAGGAACAGCCCGCTGCTCTTGCCGCCCAGCCGCCCGTGGCTGCGCGGCAGCTGGATGACGTGGGCCAGGAGATCGAAGAAATCCTCCAGCTCCACCACCCGGCGGCAGGCATCGATGAACTCGAGGTTTTCGGTCAAGAGCCGGCGCACCAGCGACACCTTGAGCCCCATCTGCATGGCGGTGGACAGGTCGCGGGCGTTCAGTCCGGTGTGCTGGAAGCGCTCCACCGCGTTGGCGATGTCGGCCAGCGAGGTGTCCGAGCTCTCCAGCGCCATGACCAGGAAGTTGACGCGGTCCTCCTGCAGCCACATCTGGATGGACGACAGCAGCTCGCCCTCGCTCAGGTGCTCGGCGGCGATGCGGAAGGTCTCGGCGGCGACCACGTCGAGGTCCTGCTCCTGCTGGCGGCGCAGCGGCCGGTTCTCGTCCGGCGGCTCGGCCTCGTCCTCGTCCCGCGTGCCCGACAGGTGGGCGAGCAACGACTTGGCGTCCTCGATGCCGCTGCGCGAGAGGCGGTTCAGCATCTTGCGCGCCGTGCGGTAGTAGAGGCGCTGGTCGGTGCGCCGCAGGATGTCCACCAGGATGCGCCAGTCCGCGCGCGGGACGGCGTCGGGGCGGGCCGTGGCGAAGACCTCGGCCAGCTCGCGGTGCAGCACCGTCTGGCCGATGCGCCCGGCCACCGTGCCGATGAGCCGCCGCTCGTCGCGCAAGAACGGCCCCTCGTCGGCGTCCGGGAAGCGCTGCGTGTAGCAGACGCTCAAGAGCCCGACGGCCTGGCCGTGCAGCTCGATCTTCTCGTGCTGCGTCCAGGGGGCCTCGGCGAAGCCGGGGGAGGTGACCTCCACCTCGCGCACCCGGATGCGGGCCGCGCAGTGCGTCGGGTACTGCCAGCCGGCGGGCAGGGTGTTGACCACCGCCTGCAGCAGGTCCTCGAGCGGCAGCTGGTCGGCGCGCAGGGTCTCCTCGATGCGGTACAGGCAGTTCAGCTCCTTGGCGCGCTCCTGCAGGGCGCGCATCACCTGATCGGCGGCGCGAACCGGTTCGCTCACTCGGCGGCTCCTCTCACGACCACGCCGCGCCCGCGCCGGCCGTCCACCCGGGCGGTGAGCGGCGTCGGCACCTCGGCGTGGCAGACATACTGGCCCTCGGAACGGCGCGGCAGGCCCTCCAGCCAGTCCCAATCGATGCGGCTGCCGCCGTCCTCGGGCACGGAGAAGTAGAGGACGCGGAAGCCGAGCAGGTTGTGGAAGAAGTGCGCTCCCTGGCTCATGTCGGCGTGGAAGCCGGGGATGGCGGCCTCCACGATGACCCGCGCCCCGGCGATCTGCGGCCAGCTCACCGGCGCGCCGAGCCACGGATCGGCGCTGCCCCAGCGCCCGAAGCCGACCAGGATGTACGGCCGGCCGGCGGCCACCAGGGCGCGGTTGAGCTTCTCCACCTCGGCGGCGATGGCCGGCAGGTGGCGCGATTCGAAGCGGTCGCGGCGCACGAAGACGATGTCGGCGAGGCCCCCCACGGCGCCGTTGCCCAGCGCGTGGCCGGAGGCGATCACCGCCGCCGGGTCGTCCAGCGCCGCGTCGTCCACCTCGACCGTCTCGTCCGACAGCGCCATCGGCCGCACCTGCAGGAAGCCGAGCCGCGCCGGCGCGCCCTCGGCCTCGGGGAAGGTGAGCGCCCACTCGATCTCCACCGGCATGCCGGCGCGCTCGGCGAACAGGGCCAGCAAGCCGCGCACCGCGTCGTTGACCGGGTAGTCGGCGTAGCGCAAGAGCGGCGCGAAGTCGAGCACCCGCGGGCCGCTCGCCCCGGTGCCCGGCACCACGCGGTCGCGCTCCGGGTCGTAGGTGGAGGCGATGCGCGCCAGCGTGCCGTCGGCCTCGGCCGCGGCCAGGTCGCAGTGCACCAGGTACTCGGCCTCGGCCGTCGGGTCGTAGACCGGCGGCTTGTCCATGCGGACGGCCCAGAATCGCGTCTGCGTCTCGCCGAGCAGGTCCTCGATCGAGTTGAACGGCGGCACGCGCATCGGGTGGGCGGGGGAGTAGGTCCAGGCGCGCCCGCCGTCGACGATGGTCTTGCCGAGGCCGAGCGCCAGATCCACCACCCCCTCCTCGGGGCGCTGCGGCGGCGTCGGGTAGAAATTGTACGAGCGCGCCACGCCGGCCACGTCGGGGTAGAAGCGCGACCCGTGGCGGCGCCCGACCACCTCCTGGACGATGACCGCCATCTTCTCCTCGTCGGGATCGTAGCCGGCGGCGCGGATGGCGGCGCGCGCGTCGCGGAAGCCGGCGGAGGCCCAGACGAACTTCACCGCCTCCACCAGGCGGTGGAAGCGGGTCTGCGGGTCCGCGGCGTCGTTGGGCGTCATCTTGGTCTGGTAGACGCCGGCGAACGGGTGCTCGCGCGCGTCCTCGAGCCGGCTGGAAGAGCGCACCGCCAAGGGCTGGTGCACCTCGCGCACGATGTCCCACAGGTCGCCGGCGATCTCGGCCGGCAGCTCGGCCTGCTGGAATTTGCGCGCCACGTGGTAGTCGCCGGGCTCCTCGGCGACGACCTCCCGCAGGTGGTTGCGTTCCATGAACGCGTCGTAGACGTCGGTGCCGATGACGGTCAGCGTGGGGACCGAGATTTCGAGCCGCGCAAAGCGCAGCGCCGCCGGGCGCTCGGCGAGCGCCTCCAGCGCCCGGCGCAGCCCCGCGGCCTTGCCGCCCACCGCGCCGGAGCCGATCTCGGAGAAGCGCGCCGCGCCCCCGAAGAAACGCCGGTCGAAGCGGGGCGGGGGGGCGCCGGGAGCGGGCTCGCTCATGCGATGGCGGCAGGCGCGGCGGACGGAGCGTTCCGCCCGCCGCGCCGGAGGAGGTCTACACCCAGCCGCGGTCGCGGCAGGCCTGCGCCACCCGGTTGATGGAGATCGTGTAGGCGGCGTCGCGCATGTACAGCTTGCGCTTCTTGGCCAGTTCGTAGACCGCGTGGAAGGCCGAGGTCATCTTGACGTCCAGCTTGCCGAGCACCTCGTCCTTCTCCCAGTAGTAGTTCATGTTGCTCTGCACCTGCTCGAAGTAGCTGCAGGTGACGCCGCCGGCGTTGGCCAGGAAGTCGGGCAGCATGAGGGTGCCGCGCTTCTCCAGCACCTGGTCGGCCTCCGGCGTGGTCGGGCCGTTGGCGCCTTCGGCGATGACCTTCACCGCCGGGTGGATCTTGCCCACCGTCTCGGCCGTGATCTGGTTTTCGATGGCGTTGGGCATGAGGATCTCGACCGGCTGCTCGAGCCAGGCCTCGCCGGGCAGCACCTGGTAGCCGAGCTTGGGGACCTTGGCCTTGTCGATGCCGCCGAACGGGTCGGTGATGCCCAGCAGTTCGTCCACGTCCACGCCCTCGGCGCGGTAGAAGGAGTAGGAGGTCTGGTCCTGCTGGTCCCACGAGGAGACGCAGACGACCTTGCCGCCGAGCTGCTGGTAGAGCCGGATGGCGTACTGGGCGACGTTGCCGAAGCCCTGCACGCTGGCCTTGGTGGAGTGCGGGTCGAGCCCCAGCTCGCGCAGCGCCTCGCGCAGCGTGAAGACCACGCCGTAGCCGGTCGCCTCGGTGCGCCCGAGCGAGCCGCCCATGCCCACCGGCTTGCCGGTGATGAAGCCCGGGTAGCGGCCGCCGCGGATGACCTCGAACTCGTCGAGCATCCACAGCATGTGCTGCGGGTTGGTCATCACGTCGGGGGCCGGCACGTCCTGCACCGGGCCGACGTTGCGCGCGATCTGGCGCACCCAGGCGCGGCAGATGCGCTCCTGCTCGCGCTGGCTCAGGTTGTGGGGGTCGCAGATGACGCCGCCCTTGCCGCCGCCCAGCGGGATGTCGACCACGGCGCACTTCCAGGTCATCCACATGGCCAGGGCGCGCACCGTGTCGAGCGACTCGTGCGGGTGGAAGCGGATGCCGCCCTTGCAGGGACCGCGCGCGTCGTTGTGCTGGACGCGGAAGCCGCGGAACACCCGCGTGCCGCCGTCGTCCATGCGCACCGGCACGGCGAAGGCGTACTCGCGCAGCGGCCAGCGCAACAGGTCGCGGGTGCCCTCGTCGAGCCCGATCATGCCCGCGACCTTGTCGAACTGCGCCTGCGCGATCTCGAACGAGTTGTAGGGGCGGGTCACCTTGTCAGCCATGAGAGGAGCTCCTTGCGGGTCGGCGTCCGGGCGTGCCACGGCCGGGGCGCGCGTGTCTGACGCGACGCCGGGACGGACGGATCCGAAGCGGCGCACACAAGGGACGGGGCGACGGAGCAGGGGGCCGCGGGGCACGCGGAAGCGGCGCCCTAGCCCGTCCCGACGATCGATCCCCGAGGATCCTGCGGAGCCGCGTGCGTCGCCGCCGCCGGCCGCGTGACGGAGCGGGGCACGTCGGCGCTGCGAAGCGGCCCGTTCTCGGGGTGAAAACCTCGCTTGGCGCGAGTCTCCACCGCCGCCCGCCGCGCGTCAAGTGGAGTCCGGCGCGGGGTCTTGCGCGGACCGGCCGGCGCTCTTTCTTCCCCAGTGGCAAGTCCGGCAAAGCGTGGCATAATGCGCCGCGTAGCCCCTTCCCGCCACCCGCTCGCGACGCGCGCGGGGCGGCGGGGAGAATTCGACCCGTTCACCGGGTTCTCTCTGCAAGAGCTCACCGTCCGTGTGCCAGGGGCGGCGCGGCGCCCCCTCGGAGACGGCCGCCTGCCAGGACCGGCGACCGCGTTCCGCAGGGGTTCCGGCCGCGCGGGCTTCCCCCGGCGCGCTCCGACGGCTCTGGTTCTGCCGGTGTTGCTGCCGCGCGCCCGCGCTGCGTGACGCGGCGCAAGAAAGAAAGGAGCAGTCCCGTATGGTGAAGGAGTACGTGGCCAGCGTCATGAACGGCGTCAAGGCCAAGAACCCGGCGGAGCCGGAGTTCCATCAGGCGGTGCAGGAAGTCCTCGAGTCGCTGGCCCTGGTGCTGGAGCGCCACCCCGAGTACCGGGCGTCGCGCATCCTCGAGCGTATCGTCGAGCCCGAGCGGGTGATCCTGTTCCGCGTGCCGTGGCTCGACGACCGCGGCGAGGTGCAGGTCAACCGCGGCTTCCGCATCGAGATGAACAGCGCCATCGGCCCCTACAAGGGCGGCCTGCGCTTCCACCCCTCGGTGAACCTCGGCATCCTCAAGTTCCTCGCCTTCGAGCAGGTCTTCAAGAACTCGCTCACCACGCTGCCCATGGGCGGCGGCAAGGGCGGTTCCGACTTCGATCCCAAGGGCAAGAGCGACAACGAGGTCATGCGCTTCTGCCAGAGCTTCATGACCGAGCTGCAGCGCCACATCGGTCCCGACACCGACGTGCCGGCCGGCGACATCGGCGTGGGCGGCCGCGAGATCGGCTTCATGTTCGGGCAGTACAAGCGGCTGCGCAACGAGTTCACCGGCGTGCTCACCGGCAAGGGCCTCAACTGGGGCGGCTCGCTGATCCGCCCGGAGGCCACCGGCTACGGCTCGGTGTACTTCGCGCAGGAGATGCTGAAGACCCGCAAGGAGACGCTCGAGGGCAAGATCTGCCTGATCTCGGGCAGCGGCAACGTCTCGCAGTACACCGCCGAGAAGCTGCTCGACCTGGGCGCCAAGCCGGTGACCTTCTCCGACTCGAACGGCGTCCTCTACGACCCGGACGGCATCGACCGCGCCAAGCTCGCCTACGTCATGGAGCTGAAGAACGTGCGCCGCGGCCGCATCAAGGAGTACACCGACAAGTTCAAGAGCGCCAAGTTCGTGCCGGTCGAGAGCGGGGCGGCGACCAACCCGGTGTGGGACTTCAAGGCGCACTGCGCCTTCCCCAGCGCCACCCAGAACGAGATCAACGGCAACGACGCCAAGAACCTGCTCAAGAACGGCGTCTACGTGATCTCCGAGGGGGCCAACATGCCGAGCACCCTCGAGGCCACCAAGGCCTTCCTCGACGCCAAGATCCTTTACGGCCCGGCCAAGGCGGCGAACGCCGGCGGCGTGGCCACCTCCGGCCTCGAGATGTCGCAGAACAGCATGCGCCTGTCGTGGTCGCGCGAGGAGGTGGACCAGAGGCTCCACAACATCATGATCGCCATCCACAAGAACTGCTTCGAGACGGCCGAGAAGTACGGCACGCCGGGCAACCTGGTGAACGGCGCCAACATCGGCGGCTTCCTCAAGGTCGCCAACGCGATGATGGACCAGGGCGTCGTCTAGACGCTCCGCTCTGGCACAACGGGCGCGGGGTGGGTATCCTCCACCCCGCGTCCCGTTTTTCGCGGCGCGGCGCCGGGCGGGGACGCGGGAGAGGAGCCAGATGAGCACCCTCGGCGACCGGGCCGCCGGCCCGGACGCGAGCAGTCCCTTCCAGGGCTTCCAGGACCTGATGCCCTACCGGGTCCAGGACATCCTGCTGGTCTCCAGCCTCTACGACTCCTTCACCCTGCAGGAGGACGGCCGGCTCAACGAGCTGATCCTCGGCGAGTTCCTCGAGCTCAGCCTGCACCAGACGCCGGGGCTGACGCACGTCGCCAGCGGCCACGAGGCGCTCGCCCTGGCGCGCGCCGAGCGCCGCTTCAACCTCATCGTCACCACGCCGCAGCTCGGCGACATGGACGCCGCCCAGCTGGCGCGCGAGGTCAAGCGGGCGGGGCTCGACGCCCCGGTGGTGGTGCTCGGCTACGACAACAACGAGCTGCGCGAGTTCGCCGCCACCCACGACGTCTCCGACATCGAGCGCAGCTTCCTGTGGCAGGGCAACGCCCGCATCCTGGTGGCCATCGTCAAGTACGTCGAGGACCGCCGCAACGTCGCCCACGACACCGCCGCCACCGGCGTGCGCGTCATCCTGGTGGTCGAGGACAACGTCCGCTACTACTCGTCGTTCCTGCCCACCATCTACACCGAGCTCATCCGCCAGTCGGAGCGCCTGCTCAGCGAGGGCGTCAACCTGTCGCACAAGCTGGTGCGCATGCGGGCCCGCCCCAAGATCCTCCTGTGCAACACGTTCGAGGAGGCGTGGGAGTGCTTCACGCGCTACCGCGAGCACGTCCTGGGGATCATCTCCGACATCGAGTTCCCGCGCGGCGGCGACCTGGCGCGCGACGCCGGTTTCGATCTGGCGCGCCTGGCCAAGGAGCAGACGGGCGACCTCCCCATCCTGCTGCAGTCGAGCCGCCCGCAGTACGCCGAGCGGGCCCGTGCCGCCGGCGCCGAGTTCCTGCTCAAGGGCTCCGAGACGCTGCTCGCCGACCTCCGCCGCTTCATGATCGAGAGCTTCGCCTTCGGCGATTTCGTCTTCCGCACCCCCGACGGCGGCGAGGTGGGGCGGGCCACCGACCTCAAGGGGCTGGAGGAGGCGCTGCGCGCGGTGCCGGCGGCGAGCATCGCCTACCACGCCGAGCGCAACCACTTCTCCAACTGGTTCACGGCCCGCACCGAGTTCGCCCTGGCCCACAAGCTGCGGCCGCGCCAGGTCTCCGACTTCCCGACCCTCGAGGACCTGCGCCGCGACCTCATCACCTCGATCGCGGATTACCGCCGCGAGCAGAGCGAACGGTTGGTGGGGGACTTCGACCGCACCGCCTTCGACCCCTCGAGCGCCTTCTTCGCGCGGGTCGGCGGCGGCTCGCTGGGCGGCAAGGCGCGCGGCCTGGCGTTCGTGCGCTACCTGCTCAACTATCACCGCGTCGGGACGCGGTTCCCGGGCGTGCGCGTCGCCGTGCCGCCGGCCGTGGTGCTGGCCACCGACTGCTTCGACCGCTTCCTGGCGGAGAACTCCCTGCTCGACTTCGCGCTCAACGGCCAGGACGACGCCGAGCTGGCGCGGCGCTTCCTGGCCGCACCGCTGCCGGCCGAGGTGATCCAGGACCTGGTGGCCTTCCTCGAGGCGGTGCGCTGGCCGCTGGCGGTGCGCTCCTCGAGCCTGCTGGAGGACTCGCAGTACCAGCCGTTCACCGGCGTCTACGAGACCTACATGCTGCCCAACAACGCCGCCTCCCTGCACGCGCGGCTCGAGCAGCTCATGCAGGCGGTCAAGCGCGTCTACGCCTCCACCTTCACGCAGCACGCCAAGGCCTACCTGCGGGCCACGCCCTACCGCCTGGAAGAGGAGAAGATGGCGGTCATCCTGCAGAAGGTGGTGGGGGCGCCGCGCGGGCGGCGCTACTACCCCGACTTCTCCGGCGTGGCGCGCTCGCACAACTTCTACCCGGTGCCGCCGCTGCGCTCCGAGGACGGCGTGGCGACGGTGGCGCTCGGCCTGGGCCGCGAGGTGGTGGAGGGCGACAAGGCGCTGAGCTTCTGCCCGCGCGACCCGCGCCACATCCTGCACTTCTCCTCGGTGCCGGACATCCTGGCGAACTCGCAGCGCGAGTTCTGGGCGCTCGAGCTCGACCACGAGGCGGCGGCGGACCCCGAGCAGGCGATGCGCGAGTCGCGCTTCGCCCTGGAGGCGGCCGAGGCGGACGGGGCGCTGTTCGCGGTGGGCTCGACCTACTCGCCCGAGGACCACGCGGTCTACGACGGCCTGGCGCGGCCGGGCGTGCGGCTGGTGACCTTCGCGCCGGTGCTCAAGCACGGCGTCTTCCCGCTGGCCGACGTGCTGACGCTGCTGCTCGACATCGGCACACGCGGCATGAACCGCGCCGCCGAGATCGAGTTCGCCGTGCGCCTGAGCCCCGACCGCTCGCTGCCGCACGAGTTCGGTTTCCTGCAGATGCGGCCGCTGGTGCTGTCGAAGGAGACCGACCAGCTGAACGTGGACGAGATCCACCCCGAGCGCCTGCTGTGCCGCAGCCCCCAGGTGCTCGGCAACGGCGTGCTCGACCAGCTGCACGACCTGGTGGTGGTGGACTTCCACCGCTTCGACCGCTCGCGCAGCCGCGCGGCGGCCGCCGAGGTGGCGCGCTTCAACGCGCAACTGACGGGCGAGGGCCGGCCCTACCTGCTGATCGGGGTGGGGCGCTGGGGCTCGACCGACCCGTGGCTCGGCATCCCGGTGCGCTGGGACGAGATCGCCGGGGCGCGCGTCATCGTCGAGACCGGCTTCAAGGACTTCCGGGTGACGCCCTCCCAGGGCAGCCATTTCTTCCAGAACCTGACCTCGTTCCAGGTCGGCTACTTCACGGTCAACGCCGACGTCGGCGAGGGCTTCGTGGACTGGCAGTGGATCGCCGCGCAGCCGTCGGTGGGCGAGTGGGGGCTGGTGCGCCACCTGCGCTTCGCGGAGCCGCTGGTGGTGAAGATGAACGGGCGGCGCAACGAGGGCATCATCTACAAGCCGGCGCGCCACCTCGGGTAGGGGGCGGGCGCCGGCGCCCGCGCCGCCGCCGCGTCCCGCCCCGCCGCGCTCCTCAGGCCTTCTTCAGGACCGCGATCTGCCCGGCGTGGTAGAGGTGGTGCTGCGCCGAGCCGTGGAGCTGCATGTAGGCCGTGGCCCTCCCGCCCGGCACGGGGATCCGCTCCAGGCCCTCGTCGTCGAGGGCCGCGACGGCCGCGAGCAGCGTGCGGTGGCCGCGCTCGAGCCAGTCGAGCGCCGCGCGCCAAGCCTCCTCGCCGGTCCGCGTCACCGGCGGCCAGTCGCCCTCGGGCGGGTCGTGGACCGCCTCGCCGCCCAGCCGCCGGGCCACGGTGTGTTCCCACGCGGCCAGGTGGTGGACGATCTCCCAGATGGTGTGGGCCGCGGCGATCGGCCGCGCCGCCGCCTGCTCGGCCGTCACGCCGGCGAGGACCTCGCGCAGGGCGGGGCCGTGCCAGGCCTCGCCCTCGTACGCCCGCCGCAGCTGATCGGTCGCTCTCTCGATTTCCGTCATGGCTCCTCCCATGAAAAGCGCAGGATCCCAGCGCGGAGGCGGCCGGGATCCTGTCGGTGATCTCCGCCGGCGCGCGCCGGCGGCCGGCGCCTAGCCCTTCGACTGGCGCTGCGCTTCCAGGGCGCGCTTGACGCGGGCCCGCGTCTCCAGCAGGTGGGCGAGCACGGCGTCGCTCATGCCCGCCGGCGCCGCCAGCTTCGCGGCGCACGCCCCGTCGATGCGGCCCAGGTGCAGGCGCGCCAGGGCGCGGGCGTCGTCGGTGCCCGGCGGCACCGGGTCCACCACCCAGCGGGCGAGGTTGTCCACGTAGGCGCGCTGCAACTCGCGGCGCGTGCCCGCTCCGTTGACGGCGCGCAGCGCCGCCGCCGGGTCGCGGCGCGCCTCGGCGGCCGCCGAGCCGACGCCGAACTCGCCCCAGATGGCGCCGGTCAGCCCGTCGAACATCTCCGCCAGGGTCAGCGGATCGGCCGAGCGGCTCTCCGCCTCGCGCACGCGCGCCACCATCGGCGCGCTGGTGAGCCGCTGCAGCACCCCCATCTGGACGAGCAGCACGCGGCTGTACCACGCGTAGTCGATGCGGCCGCCGAACAGGTTCGACTCCCAGTCCCAGTAGCGGTTGGCGCCCATGCGGTTGAGCATCTGCTCCGACAGCCCGAAGGCGTCGGGCGCGAAGGCGCGCCGGGCGAGGAAGGCCAGCGCGGCGCGCTGCTTGGCCGCCGGCACCGGCGTGAAGGGGTCGGGTGCGCCGGGGTCGCCGTAGTGGGCGCGGCTCACCTGCTGGCCGCCGATGTACTTGAGGCCGTGCGACAGGGCGCGCGTGTACTGCACGAGGACGGCGTCGGCGGCGCGGCGCAGCACCGGGAAGCCGTCCCCTTTGGCCAGGATCCGCTCCTCGAAGCGCGGCGACGACCACAGGCCCGCCAGGTACGCGGCGCGCTCCTCGCCGAAGCCGAGCGGGTCGTCGCCCAGGTCGTAGATGTTGTTGCGCGGGTCGAGCGCGTCGGCGGGGTAGGTGTCCTCGTCGGTGCCGTACTGGCGGCCGGGCAGGGTGGACTCGGCGGCGATGGCGTCCAGCTTCTCCTTCTCGTCCCACGGCGTCTTGGCGGCGGTGGGCGTGTAGCCGTAGCGGATCGCCCAGAGATCGTACGGGCCTACGGTCGGCGAGTAGTAGTACTTCTGCCGCCCCGGATCCTTGGAGATGAACGGCGTGTCGTAGTCCATGATCGATCCGGTCATGCCGTTCTGCTCGACGTAGGCCGGGTCGCCCAGCTTGTCGGCGGGGACGGCGACGCTCGACTGGAAGTTGTGGCGCAGGCCGAGGGTGTGGCCGACCTCGTGGATGACCAGCGCCTTGACGGCCTGGCCGATGTACTCCTCGGGCACCGGGCTGCCGGGGGGCAGCGAGCCGTCCATCAAGAGGTCGAAGTTGACCAGCGCGTTGCCCTCGACCATGCCGAGGCCGTAGCTGCAGAAGTGGCGCCCGAAGCCGCGCTCCATCTGCTCGCGGGACACCCCGCTCAGCAGCTCCTCGACCGTCTCCGGCCCCACCCAGCGGCGGTAGTAGTTGCGGTAGCCGAGGATCACGGAGGCCTCGATGAGGATGTCGGCGTCGAGGATCTGGCCGGTGCGCGGGTCGACGCGGCTGGGGCCGATGGCGCCGAAGCTCGGCTCGCTCGAGGTGATCCAGCGGATGGTGCTGTAGCGCACGTCGGCGGCGTCGAAGGCCGAGTCGGCCGGCTGCGGCTTGGCCGCGATGGCGTTCTTGAAGCCGGCCTTCTCGAAGGCCTTGTTCCACTCCTCGATGCCGGCGCCGACGTACGGGCGCCACTTCTCCGGGATGGTGTTCTCGAGGTAGAAGACGATGGGCTGCTCGGGCTCGGAGGCGGCCGCGTAGAGGTCCTTCTTCTTCAGGTTCCACCGGTTGACGTAGTGGACCATGTAGTTCTCGAAGTTGTCCCGCGAGAAGTCCTTGGCGTTGGTGTTGAAGAAGCCGACGCGGTCGTCCTCGAGGCGCGGCACGTAGCCGCCCAGCTCGGGCAGCTCGGAGAGCGAGTAGCGGATGGTGACCGGGATGAAGCGCGCGTCGGAGACCGTGCTGACCGTCGCCTCCTCGCGGTTGCCGGGCACCAGCGTGAAGTCGCCCTCCATCTCGACGTTCTTGGGGAAGACGCGCAGCAGGCCCAGGGTGCTCTTCTTGTCGTCGATGCGCGCCGCGCTGCCGATGTAGTTCTTCATGGCCAGCTGCAGGTCCGCGTAGTCGGAGAGCACCAGCGAGCCGAGGTCCACCAGCAGACTGTCGCCGCGCTCGCTCTCGATCTTGAAGTTGTGCGCCACCGAGGGCGCGAAGGAGAGCTCGACGGCGCGCATCAGGGCCGAGTCGCCGGAGGCGGTGAAGCGCAGGTTGTCCTTGACCATCTGGATCTGGTCGGCCTTGCGGCGGAAGCGCACCACGTCCTCGCCCATGGTCAGGCCGCCGAGGATGAAGTTGGAGCCGATGCCGCGCCCGACCGTGAGGGCCAGCAGGTACTGCCGGTCGAGCTGGTCTGTGCGCAGCATCAGGTACCAGGCGTCCTTCTTCTTGAAGATGCGGAAGAGGCCGGCCTTCTCCTCGGCCTCCTTGGTCACCGCCGACCAGTCCTTCATGTCCTTGTTGCCGGCCGCCGCGGCCGCCGGCTTGCCGGGCTTGGCGGGCGGCGGGCCGAACTGCGTCTTCTCGTCGTCGGCGGCGGCCGGGGCCGTGCCGAGGAGCAGGGCCGCCAGCAGGGCCGGCGCGAAACGGGCCGTGAGGGTGACGCGGCGCGGGATCATGCGTGTCCTCCGAGAAACGGGAGAGCCTGGGCTTCGAGAGCCGACGTCCCGGGGACGCCAGAGGGGATCGCGCCCATTGAAGGTCCGGGCCCGGGCCCGGTCAAGCGGGTTTACGGCGGCGGGCGGGGGCCGATGGCGCGAAATGTGTAATAAGGTTGTGAAGCCGCCGCGCGGCCGCGCAGGTCGGTCGCCGGGCGGCTCGGCCGGCGGGGCGAAGGCCTCGCCTACCCCCAGGCCATCGCGGCGCAGGTGACCACCGAGCCGCCCTCTTCCACCGACTGCTCGTAGCGCAAGAGGGTGCCGGGGCCGGGCGCGGCGGCGCGCAGCAGGGCGTACACCGCCGAGTAGCCGCAGATGCGCGTCGAATCCCCGTGCGTGGCCACGGCGTCGAACCAGGCGTCGGCATCGCCGGTGGCGGCGGCGTCGAGGGCGGCGCGGTCGGTGCGCCGGATCGCCCCCAGCGCCTCGCCGTCGATCGTCTCGGCGTCGCCGAAGCGGGCGCCCATGTGCGACAGGTCCACGGCGGCGAGGAAGAGGACGCGGCGGCCGGCGGCGCGGGCTCGCGCCGCCTCCTCGCGCAGGCCCTCGACCAGCGACGCGAAGAGCGGGTCGTCCGGCGGGCGCCGGTCGGCGTCCAGCAGGCGGTGGAAGCCGCCGCACAGCACGGGCACGAGTCGGGGGCGCGTGCCGAAACGGTAGGTCAGGTAGAGCGCCGAGAACTCGATCGAGTGCTCGCCGCGCAGCGCCGTCTCCTCCTCGAAGATCGCCTCGCCGGTGCGCTCGGCCAGGCGCGCCACCGCCTCGCGGTCGGCTTCGAGGTCGCCGAGCGGCGTGCGCACCGTCTTGGCGGTGAGGGCCGCGGTGCGCTCGTAGAGCGCGTGCCCGGTGCCGAGCAGGAAGACCAGGTCGGGCGGCCGCTCGGCCGGCAGCGCCAGGAAGCCGAGAGCGATGGCCGCCCCGGCGCGGCGCAGCTCGAGGTGGGGGACGGCCACCGCCACGGGGTCGGCCGGCATGCCGGCGGGCGGGCCGCCGCCGGCGTCGAGGATCGCCTGGGCCTCGGCGAAGTGGCCGCCGAGGAAGGCGCGCAGCTCGTCGGGGTCGGCCGGGTAGGACACGCCGGCCAGCTCCGGCTCGCGCACCTCGAGGCGGCGGTACGCGGCGGCGATCTCGCGTCGCCGCGCGAAGAAGCGCTCCGACTCGAGCAGGTAGAGGCGGTCGAGGTCGGCGACGAAGGCGCGCAGGCCGTCGGCGTGGCGCATGTCGCCGGTCTCGGCCACGGCGCGCGCCGCCAGCTCCTCGATGGTGCTCTCGCCGTCGAGCATCTGCAGCAGCGGCAGCACCTCGAAGCGCAGCACGACGGCGCTCTCGCAGACCCCGAGCGGGTCGCGGGCCACGAGGAGGTCGCGGCCCTGGTCCTGGGCGATGGTCAGCTCGAGCGGCCGCAGGCGGGGCCGCTCGGGAGCGGCGGCCGCGTCGCCGGCGCGCACCGCCCGTCCGTGCGCGTCCACCAGGAGCGGGGCGTCGCCGGCGGAGACCGGCTTGCCGTCGGGGCCGAGCAACTGCGGGCGCTCGCTCACTGGCCTGCCTTGGCCAGATACGCCTCGAGCACCCGCGCGCCGACCTCGACGCCGAGCACGAGCGCGTCCTCGTCGATGTCGAAGCTGCCCGAGTGGTGGCCGTGGATCTTGCCCCGGGCGGGGTTCCTGGATCCGACGGTGTAGTAGCAGCCCGGCACGCGTTCCAGGAAGTACGACATGTCCTCGGAGCCCATGGTGCGGTAGTCCGTGACCTGGGCAACCTCGGCCACCGCGGCGCGCGCCAGGCCGGCGACGCGCGCGTCGTTGACGGTAGCCGGGTAGCCGGGCTCGTAGGCGAAGCGGTAGCCCGCGCCGTGCGCGCGGGCGACGCCGCCCAGCAGCTCGTCGACGCGCTTGACCACGCGCGCGTTCTCGGCCGGGTCGTAGTAGCGGACGGTGCCGGCGAACCAGCCGGAGGTCGGCAGGATGTTGGTCTTGGTGCCGATCTGCACCTGGCCGACGGTGACCACGATGGTGGCGAGCGGGTCGACGTTGCGCGCCACCACCGACTGCAGCGCGGTGATCATCTGTGCGGCGACCACGATCAGGTCGACGGTGGTGTGCGGCATGGCCCCGTGGCCGCCCGCCGAGGCCAGCTCGACGCGGAACTCCCCCGAGCCCGCGAACACGGGTCCGGGATGCACCCCCACGCGGCCGTAGTCCTCTTCGTTGATGAGGTGCATGGCGAAGCAGGCGTCGGGCTTCACCAGGTCGAGCACGCCGTCGGCGATCATCTCGCGGGCGCCCCCGGCGCCCTCCTCGGCCGGCTGGAAGAGGAAGGCGACCGTGCCGGGCAGGGCGGCCCGCTTGCCGTGCAGCAGTTTGGCCAGTGTCAGGCCCACGGCCATGTGGCCGTCGTGGCCGCAGGCGTGCATACGCCCGGGGATCTCCGAAGCGAAGGGCAGGCCGGTCTCCTCTTGCAGCGGCAACGCGTCCATGTCGGCGCGGTAGAGAGC
>Ga0315275_10000803_pt1 | contig 26326 bp, 13 predicted proteins | sample YL17G03_0_MG_FD_205557 | JGI IMG/M metagenome (GOLD analysis project Ga0315275, IMG submission 205557) | Sediment microbial communities from Yellowstone Lake, YNP, Wyoming, USA - YL17G03_0 | ecosystem: Environmental > Aquatic > Freshwater > Lake > Sediment | place: USA: Wyoming | collected...
CACCGCATGACGACTATTGTCCTAGAACGACAGGATCACTTCAAGCTTAACCGTCCGCGCGTCCTCGAGGCGCTCCTCCTGCCGGCGAAGATTTTCTCCCAGAACCCCGTACCCTTCCCGGGTAAGATCCGCTGGGATCGCCCGTCTCAAGTACTCTTCCCGTCCGATGTCCGCATAGTCGTTCACTACCGGATCGAGGATCACCGGGTCGAGACCGAAACCCACGCTCACCTCGGCCCACCGGTTGCGGTAACCGCACTCCAGGTACGTCGAAAAATAAGAGTCCTCGAGACCCCACGACGCCTTGTCGTAACGCGCGACGCGCGAGTCCCACTGGACGAAAACGCCGCGCCGGAACGCGCGCTCGAGCGCGAGGCGCAGATACGCGTACTCGACCGCTTCGAAGATTTCGCGCGTCGTCACACCCGCCTCGGCCAGCACGGCCGTTGCGCCGGGCTTTCTCTCCGCGCGGACGTTCGAAAGGGTTCGTTCGCCCCACTCGAATACCGCGCGGACATGCATGGCCCTTTCGAGATCGAAGGAGACCATGTCGGCCGTGGACAACAGATCGCGGTGATCGAGCCAGAAATTCCGCCGCGGTGTGGCCGCGTGAAAATCGACGGGCGTCTCTCCGTAATCCTGATCGACGTGACGAAGAAGCGCGTCCGCGCGCCACTTCCCCCCGTCGTAAGAGGCGTCGAGTGTGATCGCGCGCACGCGGGCCGTGCTCGACGCGTATACGCCGCTCTCGAACTCGTACTCGGCCCACGAGTAGCCCGCCTCGGAGCGCCACGCGCCGGAGGAGAAATCGAGCCCTCCCTGCCAGCGTGTGCTCGTTTGCAGCGGGATCGCGCTGCGGTAGGCTTCGGTTGTTTGACCGATCGAGAGTTCCCCGGGCTCTTCGAACGTCGAGAACGAACGTGAATCCGTCCGTATCTCCGCCGTGGCTCTCCCGAAACCGATCCTTGCGCCGAGCCGTTCGAGAAATCCCCAGCGAAGATACCAGCTGTCGGCGTCCCAGAACTCGCGCGTGGAGGAGAAGGCGACGTCGAACGACGAGCCCCGTTTCGCCACCTCGGCAAGCGAGCCCGGGTGAAAACCGCGGTTCCACCGTCTCGCGTATCCGAGTCCCAAGCTCCCCGCATCCGCCGCGAGATCGAAACCCCACGTGTCCTCGTCCTCGTACGTGTCGCCGTACCTGTAGAGAGCGGTGTCCGGCGAATCCGACGCGGCGAAGTCTTCGAGCGCATCCGATTCGAAGCTGGGGGGCGCGCCCGGCCGGTCGCCGATGTAGTCGCTGAAGACGGCGCGAAGCGTCGTCTTGAGTACGAGCGGAGTCTCCACCGAGACCCCGCGCCGCTCGAATCCCGCGTCGTAGCCGTACACGCCCACACTGCCAAACAGATGAAACGGATCATTGGAGGCCCACGTCGAGTCGTTCTCGAACCCCTTGAGCACCCCGCTCCCCAATCCGAGATCGATGTGCCCCCGGTCGAAGAGCACCTCGGCCCGTGGCGGAGAGGCGTCCCAGGATTCCTCGATGGTTTTGAAATCCACTTGCGCGTCGAAGGTTTCCCCCCGGTGGCTGAGCCACACGTCGAGCGCCTGATCCGAGTCCCACTCGCCGTCGTCGATAAAGAACGCCCCGCTGTAACGGAGCGCCGGCACGAGCTTCTCTTTGGTCTTTTTTTCGCCTTCTTCCGCCGCGCCGAGAACGAGCATTCCCGATCTCTCCTGGAGTTGGAGCGGAGAGCCCTTCGACGGATCGGCGCTTGGGTTGTCCGGATCGGGGATCGAGGCCCCGTCCACCACGAACTTGTAACGGTACGTCCCGGGGAGCAGAAAGAGCCTCACCTCGAAACGGTCGTCGACCTTATCCATCTTCTCGATCGTCGGGTTCCAGTTGTTAAAGTCCCCGACGAGAAAAACGCTCGTAGCGCGCGGGGCGCGGATCGAAAACACAACCTCCTCCTCGACGACGCGGACCTCGGCGCGCGCCGCTACCGCGGCTAGGAGAAGGGCGAGCGCCGCCGCGACAACCAATCCCGCGCGGAGGCGTCTCATCAGAAGTCACCCCTTAACAAGATCGTGTACCGCGACGAGCCGGCGCGCATAAGACCGATCTGGCGATCCTCGAGCACGAACGGGTCGTCTCCAATACCGGGTTCGCCGTACCCGACCGCGGCGTAGATCCGCTCGCTGGGTCTGAACTCGAGGCGAGCGAAGGCCGCCTGGCTCGCCGCGTAATCGTGAGCGAGGATGAACCGCCAATGGAACCCCCAGACCGAGTTGAGCGCGACCTTTCCTTCCCACGCGTATCGCGTCCCCGCGTACTCGGTGTCGATGTCGTATCCCATGGCGTGCACGCCCGCCGTCACCCTCTTCGTCCGGTGCCGGAGCGCGGCGTGGACGAAGTTCTTTCTTGTATTCATCATGGGGCCGTCGTCGATCTCGCCCGCGCCGCCCCGCACGAAGCACTCCATCCCGTTCTTGAGCGCCGCCCAAAGGCCGGCATCGAACCAGTCCCTCTCCTCGCTCTCCACCGCGCTCCGGACCGCGGTGTGATAGAGCGCCCTCGCGTTCAGGCTCACGTCGCGCGCGGCGAAATACGCCCCCAGCGTCTGGCCGACGCGCGACGACCCCATCCCTCCGAGGTCCCCGACGAACCCCTCTCTCACCGCGTCATACCGCCACACAAGATCGAGTTCGCCCCGTTTTGTCGCGCGAAGCGACGCCAGGCGGACCTCGGCGAGGGCGGCGCCACCGGGGGGTAGAACCGCGCTGAAGTTCGTCCCGTCGTAGGCGCCCCAGTCGAAAGATCCCTCGGGAAAAAAAACGTGCGACTCGTCGTACCCCGACTGCGCGTACGAAGCGGCGGCAAAGAGATTCTTGTACGCGCCGGCGAGCTCGGTCTTGACGACCGCGTGGTTGCGGACCCCGCTCGTCCCGGGATCCTCGATAAGATACGACGCGGAGAGCGCCGCCCGGCGGTGCGTGTACTGCGCCTTTGCGTACGACACCCCGGGCGCATCGTCGAAATCGCCCGCGAGGACGGAATAGAGCGCGGTGACGGCGACTTTCCGAGCGATCGCCGCATCGACGCGGACACCGCGGTTCTCGCCGTTCGCGGCGCCCGCGTCATCCGAGATAAGCGGCGTCGTCCAGTCGAACACGGAGAAACGCCGTTCGTTCGCAAATACCCGAAACGACAGATCGAGACCCTCGCGGGTCTTCGCGAAAAGATAGTCGCCCTGCTCGAAGAGAAACCGTTTTTGAACGTCTTCCGCGCCGACCGCCTCCCACGCCGCGGCGCCTTTGAGATAAAGGCTCCCGTACCCCGCCGACGGCACAAACAGGTCGAGCATGAGACGCGAACGGTTGTTCACCGAGTGCGTCGCCGCGTTCCATGGGTAGGGGTAGGGCTCGTCGTCGTACAGGAGCTCATACTCGAAACGCCCCCCGAGATCGATCGGTCCGAAACGCGCTTCCTCCGCGGCGTTCGCCGCGCCGCACGAGAAAACGCCGGACGAGAAGGCGCTCCACGCGAGAACGCCCCACGAGAGCGCGCTCAACGAGGACGCACGGGCGATCGACGCGGCGCGCAACGCCCACACCCGGCGCGAACGGGGGAATCGCCGGAGACCCGCAAGATCGCCTATACGTCGCCTCTTCCCTACCACTCCTCCACCTCCCCTTCCTCCCCTCCACCGGGAAGCGAGATCCCCACGGACACGACGGCGCTAAGACCCAGGGCGTCGTGAGAGACGACGGCGGCGTCGATCGACACGTTCGAGATCACGACACCGACGCCGCCCGTCACTTCGTTGCCGACAAGACCCGAGCGTATGCGCAGAAGGTCTCCGGCCCTCACCTCGACGCCCAACCGGTCGCTCCACTCGCCGTCCTGGCCTCTTTCGCGCTCGTAGAGGACGGAGAAAATACGGTCCCAGTGATAGGCGAATCCGAAGGTGTGCGTCGCCCTGAGCGGTGTACCGGCCCCCGTCGAGCCCCCCTCACCACCGGCACCGCCGAGATCGAACTCGAATGACGGCTCTCCGATGTTCCGGACGGTGTACCCCGCGCCGATAAACGGAAACGGACGGAGAAGAACGGAGAGCGTCCCGGCGAAAACCGCGTCCGATACATCGATCTCCCCCGTGTAGGCGACACGGGCGATGTCGAGCCCCGCCCCGACGGAGAGCGACGCGTCCTGCGACGTCCGCACGAGGTCCCGCCCGTACGCGAGCGTGAAGAGGTCCTCCGATGTCACGCCGTCGAGAGCGAGCCGGTGCCACGACAAGCCGAAGTTCCCGATCTTCGAGGGGAGTACCGCCGCAAAAAAATACTCGTTGAGGTCCGAGAGTCCGTACGGCTGCGAGATGGTACTGAGGACACCCACGGCGCGCGACTGCGTAAGACCCGCGGGGTTCAAGACGACGGCCGACGCGTCGTCCGCGACGCTCACGAACGCCCCGCCGAGCGCGTGGACCCTGGAAGAGATGACGAGACGCTCGAAGTAGGCGCCCGCGGGACTCACCGGACCGAAGATCGCGAGAGATCCCGCGAGTATCGCCGCCGCCCATCGTGCCCTCTTGCTCAACGCGCCTCCGTTCAACGCATGAACGCTTCGCTCAACACACGGCATCTCGGTCCGAAGCGCGGACCCTCCGCTCCACCCGCGACGCACCCGTCATCGAGCCACAGCGAACGCCGCCTTGACGGTGTTCTTGGGCGCCCCTTTCCCCGGCCCCGCCGCCGCGGCGACGATGTAGATCCCGCCCCCCACCACACCGCCATGGTCGTCCCTGTAATCCCATTCGACCCGCTCTTGTCCCGATGCGAACTCGGAAGGAGCTTCCTCGCGGAGCTTTCGCACGACACGGCCGTCGGACGAATAGATCGTCACCGTGAGATAGACCGTCCCGGTGTAATCGCGCGTATCGAGCACCACTGGAAAGACGGCCCGTTCGTAGTAGTTCGGCGAGAGAAGCTTGTTCTCGAGCGGTATGCGGAGCGCGAAGACCTGGCTCGTCGCTGTCCCCTCGGCCTCGGGAGAGACCGCGTAGCGCGCGGCGCTCCGCGGCGAGACGCCCATGTCGAGGATCCCGTCCCCGTCGCCGTCGAGAGGCAGAATGATGTGGTTATCCACGATGGCCGTCCGCGTCGAATCGTCTTCCAGCACGACCGAAGGATCCGGCGCCGCGTCGCCGGCCCCCGTGCCGTCACCACCGGTGACGATCGCGACGAGGGAGAGAACCGCACCGACGTCCGGGAGGCGAACCCCCGCGGAACCGCGTTCGAAATCCCCGAGAACCTCCCACGGGATCGCCACCTCGAGCGCGCCTCCATCCAACCCGTCCTGAAGATAGACACCGACGTAGCGCTCTTCTTCGACGAGGTTCATCGGTCTCGTGCAGTCGAGGTACCCGGCGAGCGGGACGGGGGCGGACCGGCTCACGCGAAGCAGGAAGTTCGGCGTGAGAGCGCCGAACTCTACATTCCGGCGGAAGTACTCCTGTGTGACGAGGTCCTCGACGCCACCGCACATCGTGTCGATGAAGAGCATCAGGGTGCCCGCGTACGTCACCGCGGGGACGGCCGCGTAGAGGTTGTAGTTGTCCCAGGTGACGGCGACGGCGGAGATGTCGTTGTCGAGCCCCCAGCGCGAGTCTCCCGGACGTTCACCCAGCGCGGTCGCCGCGTCGAGCACCCACTCGTCGTTTACGAAGTCGGTCGTGACACCGTTGATGGTGATACGATGACGGAGATCGGGGGCGGTGGCGGCGAGAAGCGGCGGAGCAAAAGCGCAGAGCACGAGCAGTAGAGCCGTCACCCGCTTCATTTGGAGTTTTCCCTCTCCTCATCCAGCCGCTTGAGTCCTTCGAGCATCAGATGGTCGAGAGGGATATCGATGAGTATTTCCTGAGGGGCCGGTTTTCTATCGCGGCAGAAAGAAAAGCTCCCTGCCTGCCACCGGACGACCTCGTATATGACGTCCTTGATTTGCTCGACGACGGCCCTTCTCAACCCCGTTTCCTCGATATGTCCGGCCTCGACGAGAAGCGCCCCGATCCGCTTTCTCCCGGCGGGCCGCTTTCTCAACGCCTCGTCGAGAGCGGTTTGAGGGATGAGGCCCTTGCGGACGAGATACTCGCCGAGCCTGACGGGACGGTTCTTGATCCCGGCGAAGGTGAGGTTTCCCTTCTCGAAGAAGACGCTTGCCGAGTTGCCCCCGCCGAGGAGTCTCAGCTCACCCGTCGCCCCCGCGAGGTTGAGCATCTGCATCACCGAGATCGGTTGAAAGACGGCGAGATTTCCCTTGAGATCCGACATGCGCGGACCCTCCCCTGATATGGCGGACTGCGATGACCAGCTTCGAGACTATCACCGAAGCGAAGATCAAGGCAATAAAAGGAAAAAGATACGCGCCAAGCCGATCCTTCCACTGCACCCCCGCCGCGGTAAGAGCGAGGATCAGTATAACGGCGGCCGCTTGCAGAACGCCAACGATTTTCCCCGTGATGGTCGACTTGAACTCGATCGGTCCGACGAAGAGGGTGAGGAGGAGAGAACCAAGACCAAGACTCGCGTAACGCGCGACGAGAACCGCAACGACCCACCAGGGGACGAGCTCCTGGGCGTAGAGCACGCCGAAAACGCCGGCCGTCGTCAGGATGTCCGCGATCGGGTCCATCATCACGCCGAAGCGCGTCTCTTGGCCGCGGCGGCGCGCGATGTAGCCGTCGGCCATGTCGGTGATCCCGCTCACCCCGTACAGAACGAGACCGGCCACGAGGTGAGCGTCGGCGATGATGAGAACGATCGGGGCGACCAGAGCGAAACGAAGGAGCGTGAGTTTGTTGGCCGCCCGCAGCTCCAGGACTGCGGCGCCTTCGGCCGTCCGGAACAAGCCGAGATTCGAGAGGAGAAGGACGAAAAGAAAGGCGAGGGTGACGCTCGAGTAACCAGCGATCTCGAGCCAGCGCAGAGCCCCGTCCGGAAGGTAGAGGACACCGAGCGAGAGCAGAACGACCGCGTGGCACAAAAGAGAGAACCGGACGATCGCCTTTGCAAGCGTCCGGTTCTGCCTGAGCGCCGCGACCGGGTCGCGGACCGGGATCTTCGGCGAGCCGGTGCGGTCGTCCCCCGTTTTCTTCCGCGAGACGAAACTCCTCCGTTCTCTCACGAGAACCTCCCCCGCGCGGGGACGTCGCAACCGCGCGGGCGGCGACAGCGGCTCGGCGCCAAAGAACCTCCCACGCGCCGAGGCGTCACCCGAGCGGCGCTATTCGAGAGCCGCGCGGGCCGCGGCGAGCCGCGCGACGGGGACGCGGTAAGGCGAACAACTCACGTAGTCGAGCCCCTCTCGGTTGAAGAACTCGATCGACGCGGGATCGCCGCCGTGCTCGCCGCAGACACCGATCTTGAGCTTCGGGTTCGTCTTGCGGCCTTTTGTCACCGCCATGTGGACGAGCCCTCCCACGCCGTCCCGATCGATCGACTCGAACGGGTCGTTCGGTATCACCCCTTTGGAGACGTACGCGTTGAGGAATTTGCCCGAATCGTCGCGGCTAAAGCCAAACGTCATCTGTGTGAGATCGTTGGTGCCGAAGCTGAAGAAATCGGCCGCCTCGGCGATCTGATCGGCGACGACCGCCGCGCGCGGCACTTCGATCATCGTTCCGATGAGATAGGGGATGTTCTCGTTTTCCCTCTTCAAGACGGCGTCGCCGACGCGCTGAATCATCTCGCGGAGCTGGACGAGCTCCTCCTTGATGCCGACGAGGGGGACCATGATCTCGGGTCTGACGTCCACACCCTCGCGCTTCGCGATGACCGCCGCCTCGAGTATCGCCTCGACCTGCACCTCGTAGATCTCGGGGTAGGTGATCCCCAACCGGCACCCCCGGTGACCGAGCATCGGGTTGAACTCGTGAAGCGCGGTGGAGGCCGCCCGGATCTCATCGACGGATCGCTTGAGCACCTCGGCGGTGCTGCGGATCTCCGCCTCTTCCTTGGGAAGGAATTCGTGGAGCGGCGGGTCGAGAAGCCGAATGGTAACTGGCTTACCGTTCATCGCGCGGAAGACGCCGACGAAATCCCCTCTTTGCATGGGGAGTATCTTCTTGAGCGCCGCAAGGCGCTCTTCGCGCGTGGCCGCGAGGATCATCTCGCGAACCACGGGGATCCGGTCCTCCTTGAAAAACATGTGCTCGGTTCTCGCCAGCCCGATTCCCTCGGCGCCGAACTTGATCGCGATCTCGGCGTCCTCCGGTGTGTCGGCGTTCGCGCGGACCTTGAGACGGCGGTGGGCGTCCGCCCACTTCATGAACCGGTGGTAATACTCGTCGAGGATCGGATCGACGGTCGGAAGGACGCCTTCGTACACGTTGCCCGTGCTCCCGTCGATCGTCACGGTGTCGCCGGACCGGTACGTCTTGCCGCCCACCTTCAACAACCGCTTCTCGCCGTCGATGCTGAGCGCCGAGCACCCGACGACGCAACACTTACCCATTCCGCGGGCCACCACCGCGGCGTGCGAGGTCATCCCGCCCCGGGCGGTGACGATCGCCTCGGCGGCCTTCATCCCCTCGACGTCTTCGGGCGAGGTCTCGAGCCTCACGAGAACGACCTTTTTCCCGACCGACACCCTCTCGACCGCCTCCGCGACGGAAAAGACGATCCCCCCGCTCGCCGCCCCCGGCGATGCGGGGAGCCCCTTCGCGATCGGCTTCGCCTTGACCTTGGGGTCGATCATCGGATGGAGCAGCGTCTCGAGCTTTTCGGGATCTACGCGCTTGAGAGCCTGTTTCTCGTCGATGAGTCCCTCGGAGACCATGTCGACCGCGATGCGTATCGCCGACCTTGCCGTCCTCTTACCCGAGCGGGTCTGCAGCATCCACAACCGGCCCTCCTGTATGGTGAACTCAATATCCTGCATATCGCGGAAATGCCGCTCGAGCTTTTTGTAGATCGTTTCGAGCTCCTTGTAGATCTCCGGCATCGTCGCCTCGAGGCTCTGGCTCGAAAGCTCGTTTTTCTTGTCGATGTTGACCGGTAGCGGCGTCCGGATGCCCGCGACGACGTCCTCACCCTGGGCGTTGGGGAGGAACTCGCCGAAGAATCTCGGTTCGCCGGTCGCGGGATCCCGCGTAAACGCGACGCCGGTCGCCGAGCCGGTCCCCATATTGCCGAACACCATCGCCTGGACGTTGACCGCGGTGCCCCAATGGTGCGGGATCCCGTGAATCCGTCTGTACACGACGGCGCGGTTCCCGTTCCACGACCGGAAGACCGCAGCGATCGCGCCCCAGAGCTGCTTCTCCGGATCGTCCGGAAACGGCTCGCCCTTTACCCTCCCGACGAGATCCTTGTACTCGCCGACGAGCGACTTCAGATGATCCACCCCGAGCTCGTGATCCTGTTTGAGCCCCGCCGAGTCCTTTTTCTTCTGGATCAGCTCTTCGAAATCGTGGTGTTCGACGCCCATGACCACGCTCGCGTACATGTGGATGAAGCGGCGGTAGCTGTCAAAAGCGGCCCGCGGGTTCTTCGTTTTCGCCGCAAGGCCCTCGACCGTGGTATCGTTGAGCCCCAGGTTCAAAACGGTATCCATCATCCCCGGCATCGAGGTTCGCGCCCCCGAACGGACCGAGACGAGCAGAGGATTGAGGGGATCGCCGAACTTGGCACCCATCACCGCTTCGATTTTGGAGAGGTTCGCGCGGATCTCATCGGCAAGCCCCGCGGGATAACTCCCGTCGTGCTCCATGGAGTAGGTACACACCTCGGTCGATATGGTGAAACCCGGCGGGACCGAGATCCCGAGGTTCGTCATCTCGGCGAGGTCCGCCCCCTTGCCGCCCAGGAGATTGCGCATCTTGGAGTCGCCTTCGGCTTTCCGATCGCCAAAAAAATAGACGTACTTAGGCATCTTGTGCTCGCTTTCGTCACCCAGTGGTCGACGGTGAATGGGATGATGGTGCCGGACCCGGCGGCCGGCTCACCGGCGGATCAAAACCAGCTTCTTGCTCGCCGAATGGCCGCCGGCGGAGAGTCTATAGTAGTAAACGCTCGAGGAAACCGCAACACCTCGATCGTCGAGACCGTCCCACTCGACGGCGTGCTCGCCAGAGGCCTTCCGGCCCTCGAAGAGCCGGCGGACGAGACGCCCGGAGACGTCGTAAATCGCCAGAGCGACATCCTCCTCACCCGAGGAACCGCCCCGAGCGGCCCGCATGCCGCCACCGGCGGGGGCGTCCACGCGGAAACGGATCACCGTGGTGCCCGACACGGAGGGGACGAACGGGTTGGGCGAATTCTGATGAAGGAGAGGCGCGGACCGAAGCGCGAGCGGCCGCGAGAGAATCGCCGTCGCGCCGTTCAAGGCGGTCTCGTAGGCGTCGATGATCCCCCACCCGTAGTCGTTGTTCGGGGTGAGCGCGTTGTTCCCCGACGCGCGGAGCGCGTCCCGCAGGTCGATCGGGGACCAGTTGGGGTGCATTTGAAGACAGAGCGCCGCGGCGCCCGCGACCAGCGGCGTCGAGAGGCTCGTCCCGCCCACGAACAGATAGCCAAGAGAATCGGCGGGCGACGCGCAGCGAACCGAGACCCCCTGCGCGCAGACGTCGGGCTTGATCCTCCCGTCGTAGCTGGGGCCCCGCGAACTGAAACTCGCGATGACGCCGGTCCAATCGACCGCCCCAACGGCGATCACGCTATCGCCGTCGCTCGGGGCGATGATCCCGGGCCAGGGGAGCGGCCCCATGTTGCCCGCGGCGGTGATGACCGCCATCCCCTTCGACGCGGCGATATCGGCGGCGATCGTGGTGACCGCGGTGTTGCCGTCCATGTCCTCGTACGTGTACCAGTCGTAGTATCCGAGAGACGTGCTTACGAGATCGGCCCCGAGGCTGTCCGCCCACTCGAGCCCCCGGACATAATCGTCCTCTTCCGACTGGATCTCGACGTCAACGCGCTCGGTCTTCCCCAGAGCGAAGCTCGCCGCCCACGCGGGTCCGATGAGACTGCCCGGCGCGTAGCCGGCGAGAGCGGAGAGCGTATACGTCCCGTGGTTGTGCTGGCTGGAGGGATCACCCGGCTGGTTCTTTGTCACCGGGTCGTTGTTGATGAAATCCCATTCGGCGACAACGTCGAGATGAATGAGGGATTCGTGGCCGCGGTTGAATCCCGTGTCGAGCATTGCGACGAGCACTCCCTCGCCGGTCACGTTTGCCTCGTGAAGGGGAATGACATCGATCTGCGCGAGCTGACCGTAGCTCGCTCCGTAGTCGAGCATCGGCGCCGGAGTGCCCGCATGGCCGCGCGGCGCACCCGACGGGGGCGTGTAGGGCTCTCTCACATCGGGCGGGATCTCGCGCCGCGCCGTTTGCACACGGTCGACGCGCCGGACAAAGGGGAGTTTCTCGAGAGAGAGGATCTCGTCGGCGGTGGCGTAGGCGCTCACCGCGTTCAAATACTTTGAGGCGTGACGGACGCGGCACCCCGCCGCGCGGACCGTTCCAACGTACACCGGGTTCACCGGCAGGTCGCGTTCGTCGACGACCGGACCCGAGGAGCGCCTGAGCCGGCGCTCGAGCGCGCGTTCGGAAATCGCGGAGCGCGAGAGCAGCGCCGCCCCGTCCTCCGGAGAGTCATCGCCGCGGTCGGTGAAGTAGACCCACACCCTGACCGCCTCGTTCGAGGGGGACGCGAGATGTTGCCGCACCGAGAAAGAGAGCTTATCGCCTTCGGACGCCGCGACGCCGACGAAGATCGACGACAGCAGCGCAACGATGCACGCGAGTCGAATCATGATCCACCGGGCCTTGTGTCTCGAGAGATGTCTCGACGCACGGCCAACGGACGCCCGGGTCAAGGCCCGGAAACGCCCCAGAAGCCGCCGTCGCCAAGTTGTATAACTAGATAATACCAAATCAGTTGTGAAGAGTCAAACTCGATCTCGCGGGTTTCGTGCCCGGGAGCAATGCGCCTTTGGCAGATATGGCGGGTTGGGGGGCCGTTGCGGGTCCAGCGGGGGAGCTAGCATGGCGGGTCGCTGGGCGGCCCCACGCCCTTCGCGGGAGCGAGCGAGGATCGCCCGCCGCGCCAAATCGCGCGGCGGCGACCGGCCATCCGCCCGCGGCGGGAAGCCGAGCGAAGCGGGTCGCTGGGCGTGGGACCGCCCAGCGACCCGCCATCACAAAAGCGTCACTTGTGCGGGAGCTTCCACTCGTCGAAAAGAATGAGGTCGAGCGCCTGCTTGACCTGCTCGGGTTTGAAAAAGACGGGCTCGAAACCCCAGACGACGCTCTTTGCCGCGGGGCCTCCGCCGGTGTCCGGCACCCGGTCGGCAAAGGTGAGCGTCCAGAAGGCGATCGGCGCGTTGTAGATCAACGAAGATTGGTTCAAGCAGCCGTGACCGTAGATCGGCTCGAAGCACGACCTCGGCGGAGTCGTCTCGGTGAAGCGGCCGCAGACCTGCTCGAAATACGGCGGGTTGTACACGTCGTTCACCAACCCCCGGTTCTCCGGGGCGTACGTCTTGCCGGGCGCCGCGACTTCCGGTCTAAGCTCGAGCAGCGGGAACCCCGATAATTCATCCAGCGGGAGCGCAGAACGAAGCCCATCGGTGACCACACTGTGATCCCGGATGGTCTTGACGGGACAGGTGTGCGCCTTCGAGTTGCGGATGAGTTTGACGTTGGCGATCGCGCTGATGTCGAGAACGTTCAAGCAACATTCCTGGTACGCGAAAGAGTCATCCCCCACCCCTTTCTCGCCGACATCCGAATCGTCGTACGGGGACTTCTGGTCGCCGGCGAGCTCGTAGCGGAAGATCAGGGGAAACCCCGGGCTTCCCAGAATAGCCTGGTTGATCGTCGCGGTCATCGGTTGCTCGCCACAGATGAGCACGTGCCCGCCCGCGGCCATGTACAGGGCAACGATGTTGGGCTTGACCTTCCCCGACACCTGCCCGCCCCCGAGCGAGGGATCGCTCGGGATAAAACGGACGAGATCGGGGAGAAGCGATATACCGCTCCTCACGTTGTACCCCGCGTACGCGTCCCAGATGACCGACTTGTAGTCCGCGACCGCTTGTATCGGCAACTCATCCTCCACCTCGATGATGTCCGCGGTCGGATCGAAAGACCGGACGTCGGACAGCATCTCCTCCCAGAAGGCGTCGTGTTCCTCGTCGCTTGGGGCGCCCCCGTTGGTCAGGTCAAAACCGGCATTGGTCGCCTCGTCGTAGTCGTCGACGAGAAGCACACTCTTCCCGAAAGTAAAGGGAACGATGTTGACGGTGACACCGGTTCTCGATGTATAACCCGAGTTGTCGATCACTTCGACGTAGAATGTGTGCGAGTCGAACTGCCAGGTTCGCGCGGGAGAGCTTGCCGTCGGGACGCCGTTGACGAACGTGACAAAGGGGGTGTACGAGATCTCCCACTGCGATTCGTCGTTGAAGTCCTGGATGTCCCATCCATACCTGTAACCCGACACGACGCCGCCGTAGCTAGAGGCGTCGGCGCTAAAGCGGAACGACATCGGCACGCCCGCGGGAAGATCGATGATCGTGACGGGCGTGTTCGGGCTCGACGTGATTATCGACCCTATATATCGGTTGTATACCGTCAGGCGGGGGCCGGTGAACCGCGGTGTCACCGCCACTCTCCGGAGGTTCCGGTCCTCGTCGAACACGGGACAAACCGCGCCGGCTTCGTCTTTGACCTGGACGCCAAACAAGTAGGACCCGTAATCCAGGGCGCGCGTCGTCCAGCTCTTTCCCGAGTCGCCGGGCGCCCGGTAGTAGTGCCAAGTGGACCACTCGGGGGCGTTCGGGTTCTTGCGGATGTAGTCGATGGCGGCCGGCCAGCTCCCGTCGAACAGCTTCGTCCCAACGAGTATCCACCGCACGGAGTCGGGATCCTGGACCTCCCGTTCGTTGCTCACGTAATCGCGGGCGATCCAGCTGAACGTCGCGATGGGCGCGATTTCCGCGGGGTTGTATGCGACCTGCCGCGGGATGAGTATGTCGACGACGGGCGACAAGGTCCGCGAGGTAAACGACCGGTACGCGGGCTTGACCGACGCGAGCCCCTTCTCGTCCACCGCGCGGATGAAAAACGTGTGCGTTCGTATGAAGTCGACCGGCGTGAGGTTCTCGGGATCGATCTGGGAGCTATCCGAGAGGACATCGGCGGTAAAGGTAAACGTCGAGTCGTTCGAATACACCCGCCGCCACTTGTCAGCGCCTGTTGTATCGGCGGGATCGAAAACCCCTTCCTCGTTGTTCGTGATCGCGTATTCGTAGCGCGCGATCTCGCCGTCCGGGTCCCATCCGCCCCAAAACAGATGGAGCGTATAGTTGGACACGCTGCCCTCGGGGGGGGCGCTCGATAGCCACACCTGAGGAGGTTGGTTGTCTTTCCCCGTCCCGACGAATTGGTCGTCCGCGCAACCCCCCACGAAGGCGGCGGCCGCGACGACCAGAAAAACGGCGATCGAGGTTCTCATTGTGTCTTTCCCTCCGCCGACTTCGACGGCACTTGGCCGAACGGGTTACACCCGTCCGAGTTCGAATCATTCGAACCGTGCGCTTAAGATGGGGGAATGCGAAAAACGGGGACGCCCGCGTCCGCCGCGCCCGTCACCGGATGATGATAACCCGGCCGTACATCCAATTGCCGGTTTCCGATTCGAGACGGTAGATGTAAACGCCCGACGCGACTTCTTGCCCGTCCTGGTTTCGCGTGTCCCACACGATGTTGCCGGGACCGTCCGTTTGGGAGAACTCCCACACGAGATCGCCCGCCGGGGTGTATACCTTTAAGTCGCATAAGGCGGGGACATTGACAAACCGGAGCATGTTGTCTGGAAAGTTGTGGTAGTTCTCCGTCGTGAACTGCGACGAGCCGGACCGGTAGGGATTGGGGACGGCGTAGATCGACGGTAGATCCCCCTGCGGATCGACAAGAGTCTCGATCGGCACGAGTTCCGAAGGGCACGGGTAGGGAGCGCCCTCCGTCACCGGACAGTGGTCCAACTTCGAGAGCCCCTGCGCGGTGGAACTGACGTTGTAACCGCGATCGAACGTCGTGACGAGATAATAGTACGTAAAACCGTTGAACGCGTTGGAGTCCAACCAGAAAAGCTCGTTCGCCCCGAGCCTTCCCATCGGATGAACCCCTCGTATATCGATCGTCGTTCCGAACCCCGAGTAAACCCCCGTCGAACGAAGAGCGGGGATTATCGCCGCGAAATACAGAGAGTCGAGGTCCTCCCCGACAAACGCGTCCTCCTTGGAGATTTCTCCGATGTTGATGAGATCGCTCGCGTCGCTACGCGTGGCGCGAAACATGTGATACCCGTCGAAATCCTCCATCCCGAGCCTGAATGTGGCGTTGCTGTCGACGACACCGGCCGAGAAGCTCACCGTGAATCCGAGGTTGACCGAGCCGGGGTTCAGAACGATCTGGATCGGCTGTCCGGGCGTGTACCCCGTTCCGATGTTGATCTCGCCGGTGAGATCCTCCCGCCCGCCGTCCACGGCGTACCGGATCGGGATTTCCGTTCGTCCCGGGACCCCGACGCCCACGCGTCCGCCCTTCGGCGAGAGAAAAGTAAGCGTCCGGTCGATATTGCCGGTGTAGGCGCCGCCCACGCCGGGGAGCGACAAATCGGCCGGGGGGATGGTCGATCCTTTGGGATGCCATCCCGTGGTATCCGGTTCGTGGATGAGAGTGCTGATCGTTTTCGACAGGTCATCCCAGAACAGGTAATTCGTAAAGCTTCTCCGGTCGCTGTTCATCTGCGCGACCACGCGAACGTTCGCCGGCGGCAGGAGATGGAGCGAGTCCCCTTGTTGCGTCTGGGCCGGCGCCGGGCGCGGCGCATAAACTCCCAGGAATGACACGACAACGAGCCCCAGGATCCACGGACTGATCTTCATCGAAGAGCTTCCCTCCTATTGCACGTTCTTGCGCGGCAGTTGCCATTCGTCGAAGAGGACGATATCCAGCGCCGCCTTGACCTCGGTGGGGTTGAAGTAAACGGGGTGAAATCCCCAGACCGCGCTACGCGCCGCGAATCCTCCCGCGTCGGGGACGCGATTCTCGTAAACCGTCGTCCAGAACGCCACGGGCGCGTTGTAGATCTTCGAGCCGACGTTGAAGCAGCCGTTTCCGTAGATCGGCTTGAAGCAATCCCGTCGCGGGACGAGCTCCGCGACGGCGTTGCACACTCCCGACCGCACGACCAAGGGGACGTCCGCGAAGTACGCGGGGTTGTACACGTCGCAGTTCAGCCCCTTCACGTTCTCGTTGAACCACTGTCCGAGAGCGACCACCGGACGAAGGTTGAGCACCGGGAACTCGTACTTGTCATCGATCGGGAGCGCCACGCGAAGCCCGTCGTTCCTCCCGGACTGCGGAGCGGGCCGGATGGTGTTGATCGGACACCCGTATTTGGCGGCGGCCCTTCGGATGAGCAACCGGTTGGAGATGTAGCCGATGTCGATGACGTTCACACAACAATCTTGATAGCCGAAGGAGTCCTCTCCCGTTCCCCTCACACCCACATCGGAATCCTCGTAATCCCCGTCCTGATCGCTGGCCAGTTCGTACCGGAAGATCAGCGGAAAGGCGGGGGCCGTCGGCTGGAATACCTGCCGGCTGATCGACGCGCACATGATCTCTTCTCCCGCAAGGAGCACGTGCCCGCCCGCGGCCATAAAGAGCGAAATAATGTTGGGTGTCGTCTTGCCCGTCGGCGCGGCAGCGCTGGGATCGATAAACCGGAGCACCTGATTGATGAACGACGTAGCCGACACGGTCGTCAAGTTATACGCCGAGACCCCAACCCAAATCACGGACTTGTAGTCGGAAAAGGCGGTGAGGGGGATGTCATCCTGGATCTGGAAGACGTCGGTGCCCGGGTCGAACCCCCGGACATCGGCGAGCATCTCTTCCCAGAACGCGTCGTGTTCCTCGTCGCTCGGGATACCGCCGTCGGTCGGGACGAATCCCGGGCTGTTCTCCTTCCAGTCGTCGACGACGAGCACCGGCTTCTTCATGGTGAAGGGCACCACGTTGACCGTGACGGCGACCCTCGACGCGTAACCGGAGTTATCGATCGCTTCGATGTAGAACGTGTGAGAATCGAACTGCCACGCCTGGCACTCCGTCTCCGCGCACGGGATGTCGAGGCACTTCCTGACGAACGGGGTGTAATCTTTCTTCCACTCCGTCGGATCGTTGAGGTCCTGTATGTCCCACCCGTACCGGTATGCCGAGGCCACTCCCCCGTATCCCGCGGCGTTCGCGGATAACCGGAAACACATCGAGATGTTGGCGGGCAGGTCGATGATCACCGGCGACGTGTTCGGACTGGAGGTCGTGATCGTCCCGATGTACTTATTGTAGACGACTAGCACGGGTCCCGTGGAGCGCTCGGACACCGAAATCCGCCTCACGTTCCGGTCCTCGTCGAACACCGGCGTCACCGCCCCCGCCTCGTCCTTCACCTGGACGGCGAACAAGAACGAGTTGCGGAGCTCGAGCGCGGGCGTCGTCCAGGACTTCCCCGAATCCCCCGGCGCCTGGTAGTAGTGCCACTTCGACCACTCGGGGGCGTCCGGTGTGTTGCGCATATATTCGAGAGTGGCCGCCCAGCTCCCGTCGAACTTCTTGATCGGCAGGAGGATCCAGCGGACCGAGTCGGGTTCCTGGCTCTCGCGTTCGTTGCTCACGTAGTCCCTCCCGATCCACTGGAAGGTCGAGATCGGCGGTACATCCGCGGGGTTGTACGCGCTCGTCGTCGGCACCGTGATGTCCACGACGGGAGAGAGCGTCCTCGACGTGAACGACCGGTAAGCGGGCTTGGCGGAGGCGAGTCCGCGGTCGTCCACGGCGCGTATAAAGAACGTGTGCGAGCGGAGGAAATCAATGGGCTGGAGGTTGTCGGGATCCAGATCAGTGCTGTCGGCCACGAGATCGGCCGTAAACATAAACGTGGAATCGTTCCTGAAGACCCTTCCCCACTTGTCGGCGCCGGTCGTGTCGGCCGGATCGAACACCCCTCCCTCGTTGTTCGTGATGGCGTACTCGTAGTACCGGATCTCGCCGTCCGGGTCCCACCCGCCCCAGAAGAGCTGGAGCATATACCGGCTTACCGAACCCTCCGGCGGGGCGGCGGAGAGCCACACCGTGGGAGGTTTGTTGTCCAGAAGGACGCCGCCCCCGTCACCCGAGCACCCGAAGACCCACACGCCTAGCAGAAGAACGATGCCAACAAGAATCGTTGTCTTAACCATTGTCTCCCACCTCGTTCGGGCGGGGATGACGGAGCGCGCGCTCGAAAACCGTTTGGCCGTCATCTCGCCACCTTGAGGAAAAACTGGAATTTTTCGATATCCGTCACACGGGCCAGCGGCGTCGCCTGCGGCGAATTGAGAAGGACTTTCTCCTTGACGTCCACCCGGTACCCCGGCGGAAAATCGCAGTCGCGTTGGTTCCCCGTCGAGGAGAACATGTACTCCTCGAACTCCGCGTTCAACGGGATGTCCCGCCCGTAGATCGAGAACTCGTACTCGCGGTTCCAGAAACTCGGCGGCTCCGCGAATATCGACGCTCCGCCGGGGTCCCCGTCGCGCTCGTAGCGGTACAGCGCCTTGAATCTCTGTGTGTAAATATTGCGGACGGTGCCTTCCCGCCACCCGGCACCCCCGAAAAACGACTCGGTCTCCATCGTATCCGTCCTCAGGAAGAGATAGTTCCAGCCCCGCAGCCCGAACCTTAGGTTTTCCGTCGGATGATCGTGCCCCGTGGCGTTCAAGTCGAGGTAGAATATCTTCTCGACAAAGTATTTGCCCGTTTCGAGGTCGAGTTTGAGGGTGTCCGACTCCAAACCCGTGTAGTTCGCCGGGGCCCACCAGTCCCACACGATCGTATCGCCGTCCGCCGGCGCCGTCGTCCCGTCGTAGTTCTGAATAACGGCCAGATCGAGCGTGGGCCGGTGGTTTCCGGTGATCTTGATCTCCGACTTCGGTTCGCCCGTCGCCGGATCGAACATCGTGCCGTCCGGCTTCTCGAACTCGTCCACGGCCCTCGCGCGGATCCTGTAGTCGGCGCTTCCGATGTTGATCGTCGTCGAGTCGGGAGTGCCGCCGCAGTTAGTGTCCTCGGGTTGCCCCGGGAGCCACCGGGTCCGGTAGTTCGACCCCGGCACCTGCGCCGAGCCCCGTTCGAACTGAACCTGGTAATGGATGCAACTGTTGAGATCGTCCACGCAGACCGTGCTGTCTCTGCGGTTGTCCCATCCGCGGTAATCGATCCGGATCCAGCTCGCGTACGGAACGGTGTCCGGTATGTCGTCCTTGAAGTTGATAAACCGTTTGAACGACTGGCCGGCGATGAAGTAGGTGTTCTCCACCTGGTAGATCTCGGTATCGGGTTCGTAGTTCACCACGACCTGAACGACGCCCTCGGTAAAGGTCTTTACATCGGCCCGCGATTCCGCGCCCGACTGATCCCCGCACTGCGCGATGAAGCGGAAAACGCCGCTCGGAAGCGCCTCTTCGCCTTCGTTCGAGAAGTATCGAAGCGTGTCCGTCAGATCGGGGTTCCACACATCCTGCCCGGGAAGGGTGACCCCGACGGTCAACGGGTAGTACTTGTACCCGGTGATCAACCCGTTGGTCGTCGACCCCCGGTAGGAGATCGCCATCGGTCTGAACATCCCCAGGGTATCGAGGACGGCGGGGTTGTACCGCCTCGTCTCGGTCGTCGGCGCTGCGCCTTCCCGCTCGACCGTCGTGAGGGTCAGGTTGAAAGCCACCCGCGGGAGCTGTGCCACGGTGGCGATGAACTCGACCACCGCCGGTGTCGGATCGATGACCCCGTTGTCGTCGATGGCCGCGACGTGAAACGCCTGCCGGTTCTTTCTCAACCCGACACCCGCCACGTTCTTGAAGGCGGTAAACGCGATCACCGAATCCGTTCGTCCCGTCACCCGCCCTTGTCTGTAATCGACGATGCGCTCGGAGGGGTTCCACCTCAGAAGAGGATTCGCTTCGAGCGTGTCCGTGATCGTCCAGATGTACCTCACGGCGATCCCGTCGACGTCCACGCCCCGCCAGTAGAGGTGGACGTTCCATTCGTACTCCGTCGAATCGAGCGGAGCGTACCAAAGCTCGGTGTCCGGCGGCCGGTTGGAGTCGACCAGTGACGGCTGGTTCCTCCGGCACGAAAACACAACGACCGACAGACACACGAGTAACAAGAAGGCAGCCACTCTGAGCTTCATGGAGCGAGTTCTCCTCTTAGCGACACGTGGGGTTCGGTGGGGACTGACTACGAAGCGCTTAGAATATAAGGGATTTGCGCAAAAGGTGTCAATAAAAATTTTGGACCGGTCGCTTCGTAACCCTCTGTGAACACGCGAATTCAGCAGGGCGAGCCGGCCGGGGGGTCGGGCGCCAAAAAAACAGGGGCCGGTGCATCGCACCGGCCCCTGTAACCGTATCACAACGGAGAACCCTTACTTCAGAAGAACCATTTTCTTCGTCTGCGAGAAGTTCTTCGAGGTGAGCTGGTAGAAGTACACACCGCTCGCGACCGGCTGGCCTTGTTCGCTCATACCGTTCCAGACCTTCGAGAAGCCGCCCTGCTGGGGCGCCTGCTGCTCGTTGATCAGGGTCCGAACCAACTGACCCGCCGCGTTGTAGATCTTCAACGAGACTTGACCACGCTCGGCGATCGAGTACTTGATGGTCGTCGTCGGGTTGAAGGGGTTCGGGTAGCTGTCGTCCAGGTTGTTCACGAACGCCACCGGATCGATCCCCGTCGGGACGTCGATCAGATTCTCGAACCAGGTGAGAATCTCGTGGAGGTGCTTCACGTAGTCGGGAACGCCGTTGGTGTCGTTGTCCCGGATGAAGTTGTACCCAAAGCCCGCGAGGTAGAACCGCGCGTTGGTCGCGGCGACGTTGGCCGTTACCTGGCCCAACGCAGCCGTCTGTCCGGTCGCCGCGTTGACGTAGCGATGCGTGACCACCGAGGCCCCGGCCTGCCCGGGGACGTCGAAGTCGTTGATCACGGCGCATCCGCCGTACGCGTAGAAGGACTCCGTGGCAACTAGATTCGGCAGAACAAGCGCCGGGCTCGCCGGGAATACCACCGGGGACACCACGCCGCTGATCGTCGTCTGGTTGCCTCGGGTGAGCGTATGGTTCATAAACTTGGCCGTTACGTTCACCGCGTTCACGCCGACCAGGATGTTCCAATCCTCAGCGGCGTCGTCGCCCCAGAACGCCCAGCCCGGGTTATCCGGATGGGTGTTGAGGAACGTCCAGGCGAGGCCGAAGTCATCCGACTTCTCGGCGCTCGACCCGGCGTTCGGCGTGCCGCCGTCGCCCATGAGACCCCTCGAAAGGTCCGTCGAGTTCCAAAGGACCTTCTGATAGATCTCGGTCGGATCGCCGATCATCTGCGCCGCGATGTTCTTCACGCGGCCGGCAAGCGAGTTGCCCACCACGGAAGACGGTCCGAGAACGTCGAACCGGTCGACGCGGTCCGTGAGGCCCATGTACATAAACGCGTTGTCGAAGTACAGCTGAGCCGGACCGCCGCGGTCGTCGGCATCGTCGACGAGAAGGATGTCGCCGAGGTCACCCGGCAGACGCCCCGCGTCGGGGAGCACTGACCATTCCATCGGGTCCGCCATCGCCTCGGCGATCGTCCCGGTTCTCCGGTCGGCACCCTGACCTTTGAACGTGCGGTGCATGTAGCTCCACCCGCCCGTCGCGTTCTTGGCGCCGACGAAGTAATTGATGACATCGCCCGGGGTGAAGATACCCGTGTTGGCCGCAACGTTCTCGTTCAGGTGGTACGGAGGTCCGTCCGGACCCGCAGCGAGATCCATGAGGTCACAGCAGAAGGTATCCTTCACCAAGCTGCCGCCCGCGGTGTACGCGCGGTCCATCCGGTAGGCACTCCAGCCCACCGGGGCCACGCCCGCGACAAACGGCCACCGGAGAAGCCCGTTATTCGCGCCTTCGGTCAGGAAGGCCCGGTTGTCCGGCGACTGGATCGCCAGACCGTTCTTCCCCGCGATCGGGTTGCCGAACCGGTCGGTCACTTTCACAAACGCGTAGACCGTCTTGCCCGGACGGCCGCCCGTGTTGTCAATGCCGAACCCCGCGGGGTCGGTCACGACCAGCTTGAGCGAGTCGCCCGGCACAAGATTCTTCTTGTTGCCCGGGATGACGTCCTGGGCCATATCGCAACGTGCGTATGAAGTCGGGCTGATCCCGCCCAGTTCGGGGAAGTTATCCTGCCACATATCGATGTCGCGGAACGTGTACTGCGGCCCGAAGATCGCGACATGATTGAGATCGACCTGGTCGATCATGGGCGCATGGCTGTGGCAAGCACCGGTTCCGTTGATCCCGCACCACACACCGCACATGTCGACCGAACCGATCGCAACCGACATCTCGTTCGCCCCTGCGGCGACAAACGCGCCGACCTGGAACCCGTTGCGGATCCAGTCTTTCTGTCCGCCGTAGTAGACGAAGTTCGCGTCGCCCCAGGTCGACGGGCAGCCGCCCGATACACGGGTCCGGACGTGCCAGACGTAGAACTGGAGGTTGTCAAGCGGGAGATCACGATAGCTGAGAACGGTCACAATGAACTCGGAGCCGACGCCCGTGATCGGGACGAACGGCGACCAGACTTCGTTGTTCATGTACAAACCGTTCGCATCCGGCCCGTACGGCATCGCGCCCTGGAGGGGCCAGCCGCCGCACGCGTAGTTCGTGACGGACGGGTTGTCGAACCATGTCCACAGGTTCGACAGCGGCCTCGCGCACGGATCTTCCTGGACGATCTGCGCAGCGGAACGCAACTGCGAATAGTTGCCGAATCCCGGCGGGATGGTGGCGACCCACTTGCCGTCCGTCGATTGGAACGCCAAGCAAGCTTCGCCTTCCCAGTTCTCTGTCCCGCCGCCGAACACGAGGTCGTCGACCGTCGCGGCACCCTGGGGGGTGTCCCACAGACCGTCTTCGTCGCACCACGCGCCGTCGGACTTCGTATGGAAACGGACCTTCGTCGACCCGTAGGGCGACGCCAAGGTCTCGGTTTGCGGAACGCCGGCGCCGTCATACGCGCCAATGCCGAGGTTCGCCAGCGGGTCAGCGACCCACGCGCTATTGGTGGCATCCCACCATTCGACGTAGGTGTAGTCGTAACCAGGCTCCGAATCCCACGCGATCGTGTAGGTGATCGATACGTCGTTCACCGTGGATGCGAGGCTCTGATCCCAGTTCGTACCGTAGCCGGGCAGCGTCGCCCAGCCGCACCACGGCGCCGCCACCGTCGCCCACTGGCCGCACCACATCGACTTCGTACCGGCGATCGGGGTGATCGCGTTGCACGGCGCACCCGCGCTACCGTCGACGTGCCAGTACTTGGCGAGCTGTGTGGTGACGTCTTGCGTGGTCCAACCCTGGGCCGTCGGAATGCCACCCGGAGTGTCGAACTGCCACCAGCCCAAATGGACCGTTGTCGCCGCCGCCGCCTGGAACATCGAACCGCCGATCTCCGGCGCGTTCGTCGGTTCCTGCGGGGTCTCGACGAACTTGTACTGCATGAGCTTGTTCTGCGTGTCCTTTGCGTACGCGCCCACTGCGAGCAGGCTCAACGCGAAAAGAACGCACAGTGACAATACAAACGTTTTCCTCATCGTATCATTCCCCCATCGTTGCTGAGAAGGAAAGCAAATACGCGAAAACCATAGAGCCAATTTAGATGCTTCCTCAGGCTGAAGGAAGCTTGAGAGGCCGAGAGTCAAAGAGTCACCGTCTCCTGACGAGCGTTCGTAGACACGTCCTGAAACCGGCACACTCACCTCCTCACTCGAGACGTTCCAGGGTTGGCGCCAGTGATAACCGTCGGGTTCACGCTTGTTATGTCGAGTAAAAGGCTCACACCAACGGTGGTCGGCTGACTGTGCACGCATACCTGCGTGCTCGTAACGACTCTTCAGGAGGATTTGCGGACTACGCCGCAAACCATAACCCTTTGCCCCTAGACCGGCCAGGATTGTACCATAAAACCGGCCCAAATGTCAAGGGTCCAAAACGCGTTGCGCGCTCGGGAGAGTTAGGATACCCGTGTCTTCCCCGGGTCGGTGGTCTTGCCCTGCTCCACTATATGGGAAAAGTCGGCGTATTTGGAAAAGAGGGCGAACACGGCCGCAAGGAACCGGTGCCGGTTGGCCCGCAGCAGCGGGTCGGGCGAGTTGACGAGAACGTGATCGAAATACCGGTCGATCGCCGGACCGAGCTTGGAGAGCGCCGAGAATACCGTGCCGTAGTCGGAGGTGGCGTCGGCGATCCTCATCCGGGGCACCGCCTCGCGGATCTCTCCGTGGAGCGCGCGCTCTTCTTCGTCCTCGAAACGGGCGGCGTCGAACGGGGCGCCGCCGCTGAGAGTCCCCCCGCGAACCCACACCTCCTCGATCGCGTCCCAAGGGGCGCCGTACACCTTCATCTCGCGGGAGAGGATATTGCCCACCCGCTTGGCTCCCGTCACGAGGAGCTCGAACGCGCGGTCCCCGCGGAGGCGCTCCATGGCCTTCGACCGGGTGTACGCCACACCCGGGGTCGACCACGCGACGGCTCCGACCGCCGCCACCACGTCCGGGGCGATCCCTTTATCCTTAAGGAAGGTCTCCGACCGTGTCCGAATGAAGTCCTCGACCTGTGAGACGACCTCCCCGGGGTCCCGTTTCCCCCCAAGCCCCATGGCCGTGTACCCATCGACGGCGGCCCGGACGAGCGGCGTGATCGACACTTGGGGATGGTGCTCGAGCATACGGACGAGACCCATGGCCTGGCGCCTCAAGGCGTAGGGGTCCTGCGACCCCGTCGGGATGAGCCCGGCGAGAAAACACCCCGACAAGGTATCCACGCGGTCGGCGATACCGAGCACGGTCCCGAGCCTCGTCTTCGGGAGCGCCTCGGATGGCGAGCGCGGGAGGTAGTGCTCGCGGATAGCGGCGACGACCTCGGCGGCCTCCCGCGCCTCGTTCGCATAGTGGCTCCCGATGAGACCCTCGAGCAGCGTGAATTCTTTGCCGTCCTTGACCATCTCGCTCGCCAGATCCGCCTTGACCAGCATCGCCGCGCGCCTCAGCAGGTCAACGGGGGTCCGCTCGCCCTCGGGCCACATCCCGTCGGCGAGCCGGGAGAGCGAGTAGAGCCTCTCCGATTTGTCCTTGAGCGTCCCCAACCCTTCCATGAAAACGATCGAAGAGAGCTTATGCGACAAACCCTCGATCCCCGCGGCGAGATCTTCCCGCCAGTAGAAGAGGGCGTCCTCGAGACGCGCCTTCAACACCCTCTCGTTCCCCGCGCGGACCACGGCGGGTGATTTCCGCTTGCCCTCGGTAAAGGCGAGAAAGAACGGGACGAGCCTCTTGCCCTTCGCGCGGAGCGCGAGGTACCTCTGGTGGGCCTTCATCGCCGTCCTCACCACCTCGGGGGGAAGCCCGAGATACCCCTTGTCGAAACCGCCCATGAAGACCACTGGGCTTTCGAGCATAAAGGTGAGTTCATCGACGAGGTCGGGGTCTTCGATCACCTCGAACGAGCGTGTCGCCGCCGCTTTCTTCGCGAGCGATTCGATCGAGGAGCGTCTCTCGGCGTGGTCGACGATGACCCCCGCTCTTTGCAGCGCGGCGAGATAGTGATCGGCGTTTGTCACCGCGTATCGCTTGGAGTCGAGCCACGGCTGGGAGTAAGTGATCCTCCCGCTCTTCACCCCCGCGATCTCGAACGGCACGACCGTCTCCCCGTAGAGACAGACGATCCACCGGATCGGACGCGCGAAACGGGTGAGCGTCTTCTCCCACCGCATCGTCTTGGGGAATTTCAACCCCGCGGCGAGCGCAGGGAGCGCCTCGCGAAGCAGCGCGGGAGTCTTGGCGCACGATAACTTTTTACTAAACCCTACGTATTCCCCGCGCTCGGTCCGCACCCTCTCGAGACTCTCGGCGTCCACGCCGTGCGACCTGGCGAAACCAAGCGCGGTGGCCGTCGGTTCGCCCTTATCGTCGTACGCCTTGGAGACCGGCGGCCCGGTGACGACCTCCGTCTTCTCCGTCTGCGCGCCGGCGAGAGAACGGACGATTAGAACGAGACGTCTTGGCGCCCCGGTTGCGTAGACGCTCTCGAAGGGGAGCCTGAGCTCCTCGAGCTTCTTCGCCGCGTCGGTGGCGAGCTGCTCGAACGCAGGCCGTATCGCCGCGGGTGGAAGGT
>Ga0315275_10000805_pt1 | contig 26308 bp, 23 predicted proteins | sample YL17G03_0_MG_FD_205557 | JGI IMG/M metagenome (GOLD analysis project Ga0315275, IMG submission 205557) | Sediment microbial communities from Yellowstone Lake, YNP, Wyoming, USA - YL17G03_0 | ecosystem: Environmental > Aquatic > Freshwater > Lake > Sediment | place: USA: Wyoming | collected...
GGCTCTGACGCTCGCGCTCGTGGCGCTCGCCCGCCCGCAGCAGGGCCTGAGCCTGAGCGAGACCGAGAGCCGGGGCGTGGACATCATGCTGGCGATCGACATGTCGCCGAGCATGTTGGCGCAGGATTTTCAGCCGCTCAACCGCCTCAGCGTCGCGAAGGCGACTGCGCGCGAGTTCATCCACCGCCGTCCGCACGATCGCATCGGGCTGGCGGGCTTCGCGGCCACGGCGTTCACGCAATGCCCGCTCACGCTCGACCACGACGCGCTCGTGGAACTGCTTGACGGTCTCGACTTCGGACTCGCCGAGGATGGTACCGCCATCGGCATGGGGCTCGCGACCGCCGTGGCGCGGCTGCGCGAGAGTCGCACGCCCAGCAAGGTGATCGTGCTGCTCACCGATGGCGCCAACAACCGCGGGCAGATCGACCCGCTCACCGGGGCGGACCTGGCGCGCGCACTGGGGGTGAAGGTCCACACCATACTGGTGGGCCGCGGGGGCCTCGTGCCGGTGCCGCTGGACGACCCCCGGCTGGGGCGGCGCATCCAGATGATGCAGATGGAGGTGGACCCGGTCGCGTTGCAGCAGATCTCGCAGCGCACCGGAGGCCGCTTCTACCGGGCCACGGATGCGGACGCCCTGGCGGGGATCTACGGCGAGATCGACCGGCTCGAGCGCGTCCCGGTGCGCTCGATCGTCTACCGCGACTACCGAGACCTGGCTCCGCTCGTGCTGGGCGCGGCGGCGTTGCTGCTCGCCATCATGGTGCTGCTCGGCAGCACCGTGGCGTTCCGGCTCCCGTGAGGACGCGACCATGACCTTTCCCGACCCGCGCTGGCTCCTGGCGCTCGCCGTCGTGCCCGTGCTGTGGCTGTTCGAGATGGCGGCGGCGCGGCGCGCGCGGCGGGGTCTCGCCCGCCTGATCGGCGAGCGCCCGGACTCGGTGCTGCGAGTGCAGGTGCTCGCCGGCTCGCGGCGCACCGGGGCGCTGCTGCGTCTGGGCGCGCTGATCGCCCTGATCGTGGGGGCCGCGGGGCCGGAGTGGGGGCGCGAGGTGGTGCGCCGCGCCGCGAGCGGTTCGGACGTGGTGCTGATCCTGGACGCATCGGCGAGCATGGACGCCCGGGACGTGGCGCCTTCGCGGCTCGAGGAGGCGCGGCGCGAGGCGCTGGCCGCGCTGGACCGGCTCGGGGGGAGCCGGGTCGGGGTCATGGCGTTCGCGGGGGATGCCTCGCGGCTCTGCCCCCTCACGCTCGACCGCAGCGCTGCGCGGCTGACAGTCGAGTCGCTCACCAGCGCCTCGGTGAGCGCGCCGGGCACGGACCTGGGCCGTGCACTGCGCCTGGCGGCCCGGGTCATCCCGCCGGGGCGCCGCGATGAGCAGGCCATCGTTCTATGGACCGACGGAGAGGACCTCGAGCACGGTGCGAAGGCCGCGCTGGACGAGATCGCGGCGAGCGGCGTGCGGGTCTTCGCGGTGGGGGTCGGCACGCTCGCAGGTGGCGAGGTGCCGGTGCTGGACGAACAGGGCCGCGCGGTGGACGTGAAGCGCGAGCCGGGCGGGGGGCCGGTCGTGAGCCGGCTGGACGAATCGCTGTTGAGAGCGATCGCCCGGCGCACCCACGGCGGCTACTTCTCGGCGTCTTGTCCCGGCGGAGAGCTGCCGCGGCTGCTGGCCTCGCTCGGCGCGCTGGCGCGGTCGGCGCGTGGCACGCGCCTGAGCGAGCGGCCGGTGCCGCGCTTCCGCTTGTTCGCGGTGATCGCAGTCGTGCTGCTGGCGATGGACCTGGTGAGGGCCCGCCGGCGCCGCGAAGCCGAGTCCGAGGCGGGCGCGCCGCTGCACTCCGAGCGGGGCACGGCCGCGGCGGTGGCGCTCCTGATTCTGCTCGTTCCCGGGCTGGCGCGGGCGCAGAGCGAATGGGCCCGGGGCGACCGCGCCTTCAGGGCGGGAGAGTGGGCGGTGGCGGAGTCGCTCTACGCGAGCCGGCTGAGGCACGGCGCGCCGGAGGAGGTGCGCATGAACCTGGCCACGGCGCGGGCGAAGGCCGGGCAGGCGGACCGCGCCGAGCGCGAGCTGTCGGTGCTGGCGGGGCGCGACACGCGCGCCGGGCGGGCAGCGGGCTACAATCTGGGCACGTTGCTGGGCGAGCGTGGCGAGGTGGAGCGCGCGCTGGCGGCATTTCGCGGTGTGCTGAAGCGCGACCCGGACGACGAGGACGCGCGCTGGAACTACGAGGTGCTGTTGCGGAATCGACAGCGGCACGAACAGCAGAAGAGCCCGAACCCCGAGCCGAAGCGGTCACCGGCAGGAAGCCGAAGCCGGACCCCGGCGCCGCAGGCCGCATCGCCGAATCAGATGCCGGCGGGCGGGACGCCGCCGCCGCAGCCGGCAACGGAGCCGCAAGGGACGATGAGCCGCTCGCAGGCCGAACGACTGCTGGACGCACTTGCGTATCTCGAGCGCTCGCAGGTTGGACGGCAGCGGAAGGCGAGCGTGACGGACGAGAAGAGGGGGAGGGACTGGTGAGGAGGATGGGACTCGGGTTGGCGTTGGCCGTGGTCGTCCTGGCCTGCCTTCCCGCGGACGTCAGGGCTGCAGGCGAGGTTGCGGTGCGCCTGGATCGGGCGCGGGCGACCGTGGGCGAGAGCGTGGGCTTCGAGGTCGTGGTGAGCGGTGCCGGGAGTGGGCTCGTGGCGCCAGCGCTGCAGCCGCCCGCCGGTCTCGAGGTGCTCGGCGTCTCCCGGTCCGAGAGCTTCTCGCGGGTCAAAGGCCGCAGTGTTTCACGGACGACCTTCCGCTACGAGATCGGGCTCCTGCAGGCAGGGCGCTACACGCTCGGACCCGTCCGGGTGCCAGCCGCCGGGCGGGCCTTCACGAGCGGAGTGAGCGAGTTGACGGTGGCGGCTGCCGCGCCGGGGTTTGCGACGGAGTCCGGGGCGGCGTCATTGCTCGTCGACGTGGAGCCGCGCACGCCCTGGGTGGGAGAGCCGGTGGTCCTGCGGGTGCGGCTCGTGCTGGCCCAGGACTTGGCCGAGGAGCCCGCGTACGTCCCGCCCCTGACCACGGGATTCTGGGCGGAGGCGCCGAGCCGGCCGGAGTCGTACTACGGCACCCATGGGGGGCGCCGCGTGCTCATCACCGAGACGCGGACCCGCCTGTACCCGCTGGTGTCCGGACTGGCCCGCATCGGCCCGGCGGGGGTCGGGGTCGTGTTCGAGGGCACGAGGGCCGCGAATCCGTTGCGCGGGGTGGAGGGCCGGGCGGGGCGCGAGGCCACGCTCAGGAGCCAGCCGATCGAGGTGGTCGTGCGCCGGCTGCCGCCGGGAGCGCCGCCGGGGTTCGACGGCGCGGTGGGGGCGTTCACCGTGCGCTGGTCCGCGGACCGAGGGCGGACCTCGCAGGACGTCCCGGTCGCCGCGCGTCTCGACGTGCGTGGTGTGGGGAACCTGCCGCTGGTCAAGGCGCCGCAGTTGGCCCTCAGGGACGGGGAGGTCTTCACCGGCGCGTCCGACGACAGCCTGCCCGCCCCGGGGACGAGCGGAAGGGGTCGGAGACGCTTCCAGTGGAACGTGCTCCCCCGGAGCGCGGGGACGCTCTCGATCCCGGTGCCGGCGTTCGCGTGGTTCGACCCGGCCGCGGGCGCCTACCGGAGCGCGGAGCTGGCGCCGCTCGTGGTGGAGGTGGGCGCGCCGGTCTTCTCGAGCGGCGGACGGCGCGATGGATTCCCGGCGGTCTTCCTGCGCGAGGCGCCAGATCCGTTCGCGCGCGGCGCGGCGCCCTGGGCCTGGGCGGTGGCGGGTCTGCTCGCGGGCGCGGCCGCCGTGGCGTGGCGGGTGCGGCCGGCAGCGGATCCGCACGCCGCGGCGCGGGCCTGGGGGGCCGCCTGGCGCAACGCACTGCGCGCGCCGGGAGGGGCGGCGTTCTGGCGGGCCGCCGAGGAGGCCGCGGAGTGGCTGCAACTCGTCGGCCGGCCGGTCGGCGAGGTGCGCGCACAGATCGTCGCCACGCGCTACGGGGGCGGTGATGCGGACGTGGACGCGGTGCGGCTCCGGCTTTCGCGGGAGTTGGAGTTGACGACTGCGCTGCCGCCGGCGGCGCCGCGACGGGGCTGGAGGCTTGCGGCGGTGGCGCTGGCCGGTGTCGCGGTGATCCTACCGGTGCTGAGCGGCTCGCCCCTGGGCCTGAGCGCGAATTCGCTGCGGCTGCGGGCGGCGGACCATGTGGCGCACGAGGGGGACGTGGCGCGGGCGCGAGCCGCATGGAACGGGATGTGGGCGGAAGGCGCACGGGGGGCGGGGCTGGCGGCGCGGCTTGCGTGGGCCGAGGCCTCGCGCGGCGCACTGGGGCCCGCGGCCGTCTGGGTGCTGCGTGGGGAACAGACCGACGCGCGTGATCCGGCTCTGGCGTGGGTGGCCGAGCGCGTGCGTGAGGGTGGCGGGCTCACGGGGGCGCGCCCGGTGAGGTTCCCGGTCCGGCGGATCGAATGGGCGGTGCTCGCCCTGGCGCTGGGGTTGGGGGCCGGGGCGGTCTGGCCGAGGCGAGGGCTGGCGCTGGTGCTTGCCGTGCTGTCGTCGTGCGCGGCGGGGATCGAGCCGGTGCAGGACGCGTGGGCCGCTCACGTCGGGCAGTCGGTGGTGGGCAGGAGCGTGACCCTGGAGGGCGCGGGCCTCGAGCTCGAGGTCGGACAGGTCGTCCAGGTGCTGCACAGCGAGGCGGGCTGGGCCCGCGTGCGCGCGGGCCGTGAGCTCGAGGGAAGGGTGCCGGCGGCGGCCTTGCTGCCGGTGGGGAGCGTGCGGTGAAGGCGCTGTTGCTGGCGATCGCGCTGCTGGGCTCCATCGAGCGGCTGGACGTGACGGTCGCGCACGGGGTGCAGGGCGCGCGGCGGCCGGCGCTCGAGGGCGTCATGCGCCAGACCACGGCGATCGCCCGTCCGGTGGTGGTGGTGGTGGGGCTCGCGATCGTGCTGGCCGTGGACCTGGCCAGCGGCGGGGGCTGGAGCACGGTGCGAGTGGCGGTGGGCGCACTAGCGGGGACGAACCTCGTGGTGGAGACGCTCAAGTGGTCGGTTGGACGCCAGCGCCCGGACGGGGAGCGGAAGCGCTCCAACTCCTCGTTCCCTTCGAGTCACGCCGCGAACGGCCTCACGCTGGCCTGGGTCCTCGGCGCGCGGTGGCGTCGCGTCGCCCCGCTGTTCTTCGCGCTGGCGCTGCTGGTCGCGTTCTCGCGCATGTACTTGAACCGGCACTTCCTGAGTGACGTGGTGGTGGGAGCGCTCATCGGCGTGATCTGCGCCTGGGCCGCTGCCAGGTGGCAACCGCTCCGTCGGCGCATCGCGGGGTCGGGGCCGGTGACGCTCGGACCCTGAGGAGATCCCTGCGGCGGCGGCGGCTGGCGGGTGCAGGGGGGCTTTGCTATCGTGCGCCCGGGAGGTCGTGCGGGCCATGTCGATTCTCGTCGGTCCTGCTCAGCATCCTGCCCATCTCATCCCGGACCTCAAGAGCTGCAGCCGTGATTCCGTCGTCGGCGAGCTGGCGCGCCAGGCACAGGGGATCGGTGTCACGCGGGAGCCCGGGTTGCTCCGCGCCACGCTGCTGATGCGCGAGCGTCTCGGGCCCACCGCCGTGGGACATGGCTTCGCCATCCCGAACGCCCGCTCGCTCGTCGTGACGAGACCCGTCCTGCTTCTGGGCCGTTCCCGGCCTGGTGTGGACTGGGGGGCAGCGGACGGCGCTCCGGTCCACGTTGTCGCGCTCGTGATCTCGCCGGCGGAGATGAGTGCACCGTGCCATGTGGCCGCGGTGGCACGCATGGTCGCGGCCACGCGTGCCGCGCGGGCGCGCCAGCGCCTGTTGGAGAGTGACAGCCCCGGCGAGATCGTTGAGTTGCTCGGCGAGGCGCAGTGATGACCGGCTGGACCGATGTGGTCAGCCTGCACGATCTCGACCTGCTGCTCGAGGAGGCGCGCTGCGGTGGTACCCGGCAGCGCACCCTGAGCCTGGGGTTCCGCCTGGCGGGGCTGGCGGCCCTGGAGCGGGCGCGCGCTCGGCTGCATGCCCGGTTGGAAGGTCGCTGGGTGCATGCCTACGAGCGGGTGCAGCGGCGCTACGGGCGTGGGGTCGTGGCGGTGCGCGACCGCGTCTGCCAGGGCTGTTTCATCACGCTGCCAACCTGCGCCGCTTCGAGCCGCGGCTCATTGACCGTCTGCGAGTCCTGCGGTCGCATCCTGTTCTGGAGTTGACCGGCCCATCCTGTGGTCCACGCAAGAGCGTGGGCTGCGCTATGCTGGGCGGGAGCAGACCGGGCGCACGGCGGAGGGATGATCCGTGATGAAGGTGGGTCGTGGGTGGCACGTTCCGGTGTTGCTCGCGTGGAGCATGGGGTCGGGGTGTGCGGCGTTGCGCGAGATCCCGCGCTCGGACTATGCGGCGCGTGCGCAGGACCGGCCCATCCTGGTCCCGACGCGCGAGGGCCTGAGCTACGAGTTGGATGCGGCCAGGATCGAGGCCGACACGCTGACGGGATATCGACGCCGGGACGTCCAGGGCCCAATCGACGAGTTCGACACCCTTCGGCTGCCGCTCGATCAAGTGGTGACGGTCTCGGCCCGGCGCATCGACTGGTACCGGACGGACCTGGTGGGTGGACTGTCCATGGCCGCGACCGTGACCGGGGCCGCGACGACGAGCCGAAAGACCCCGAGCGCGACGCCGGAGACGTCTTCACCGTGCCGCAAGGGTGAGTGCCCCTGAATCAACGATCGAGCGCATGTGCGGCCACCGCCGCGAGGCCCGCGCCGAGCGCGTCGGCCGCGAGGTCCACGGGGTCGAATCCTCCGTGGCGGCGGTCGCGGATCTCCTTGGCCAGGCCGAGGGTGAGCGTGCCCGTGGCGGCGCAGGCGGGCTGCCGGGAGAGGACCCCCACGCCGAGGCCGAGGGTGAGGGCGAACGAGGCATGCTCCAGACGATCCGGTCGCAGCAGGCCGGTCTGCCAGGCGCGTACGGACGGCGGGGGCTGCGGGGGCGAAGGGGCGGGCCCGGCTGTCGCGGCCGTGGGTGCGAGCGCGAACCCGAAGAGGAGCGCGATGCTGGTCAACTGTGCGATGCGTCCCATCCAGACCTCCCCGGGTTTCCCGGCGCCGCCGCGAAGCCCGGCGGTGACGTGCTCGAAGGCTGATTGCGGATGATTCGCGATGTCTGAGTTCGAGGCACTCGCCGCCGCGCGGCTCGCGGCGCATCCGTGGCCGGCGCAGGTGCTCGCCGCGCTCGAGCGGTTGCGCGCGGGCGGTCATCAAGCATACCTCGTCGGGGGCGCGCTGCGCGACGCGCTGCTCAACCGCGTGGGGACGGAGCTGCCGGACGTGGCAACCGACCGGCGGCCGGAGGAGGTCATGGCCCTGTTCCCGCGCATCGAGCCGATCGGGATCGCGCATGGCACGGTGCTCGTGATCCTTGAAGGACTCGCCTTTGAATGCACCACCTTCCGGCGCGAGGGTGCCTACGCGGACGCGCGTCATCCAAGTGCCGTGGAGTTTACCGCTGACCTGCGGGCGGACCTGGCGCGGCGCGACTTCACCGTGAACGCCATGGCCTACGACCCGTTGAGCGGGGTGCTGGTGGACCACCACGGCGGGCTCCTCGACCTCGCACGCCGCCGCCTGCGGGCGGTGGGCGAGCCGCTGGCGCGCTTCCGTGAGGACGCGCTCCGCCCGGTGAGGGCGGCTCGCTTTGTGGCCACCCTGGAGTTCGAACTCGATTCTGCCACGCGCGTGGCGTTGGGGCGGGTCGTGGATCGCGCGCGGCTCGTGGCGCCGGAACGGGTGCGTGTGGAACTCGAGAAGCTGATGGCCGCGCGGCGGCCGTCGGCGGGGCTTGAGTTGCTGCGCGAGGCGGGGCTGCTGGAACTCTGGATGCCGGAACTCACGCGCTGCCGCGCCGTGCCGCAGAACCGCTGGCACGCGTACGATGTCTACACGCATTCGCTCGAGACCTGCGATCACTCGCCGGCGGACAAGGCCGTGGTGCGCTGGGCCGCCCTGCTGCACGACATCGGCAAGCCCGACACGCGTGTGGAGCGGCGGGGCGATGGGACGTTCTACGGCCACGAGCTGGCGGGTGCGGAACTGGCCGACCGTCTGCTCGAACGACTGCGCTTCCCCGGCTCGCTGCGCGCGAAGATCGTCCACCTGGTGCGCGAGCACATGTTCGACTACCGCGCGCAGTGGAGCGATGCGGCGGTGCGCCGCTGGGTGCGCCGCGTCGGGGAGGGAACCGTCGCGGATCTGTTCGACCTGCGAATCGCGGACATGCTGGGTAACGGTCTGAAGACGGGTTTTCCGGCCCAGCTCGAAGCGCTGCGGCGGCGCATCGCGCGGGTGCTGTCCGGATCGCGCACGCTGCGGGTCGGCGGCCTTGCAGTGGACGGGCGTGACGTGATGAAGTCGCTTGGGATCGGACCGGGCCCGGCGGTGGGAGAGGCGCTGGAGATGCTGCTCGATGAGGTGCTCGAGGAGCCGGGCCGCAACACCCGCGAGCGACTGCTCACGCGGCTGGCGGAGCTGCGTGCGGCGCGCGCCGGCACGCCCGGCGGAGCTTGACACCCTCGAAGAGGGGCCCGTATTCTGCGTCACGCATCGGATCCGGCCCATCATCCCCGTCCCCGGAAGATCCCGATATGTCGTTTGCTGCGGTCCAGAGGCCGGTACGACGCGAGTTGGTGCAGGTTCAGGGCCTGCTGCGCGATGCGTTCCGGACCTCGATCCCCATCCTGAACCGGGTGGGTGGGCACGTGCTCGCCACCCGGGGCAAGAAGTTCCGTCCTACGCTGTTGCTCCTGACGGCCCGCGTGCGTGACCGGCTCGATGAACCGGCGGTGCTCTCGGCGACGGTGGTCGAGATGGTGCACGCCGCGGCGCTCATCCACGACGACTCGGTGGATCGCAGCGCGCTGCGCCGGGGTCTGCCCACGGTCAACGGACTCTGGACGGATGAGATGGCGATCATCATGGGGGACTACCTGTTCGCGCAGGCGATGGGGTTGATGGTGCGCAACCGCCTCGACCAGGCGCTCGAGGTGCTGGCGCGGGTCGTCACGGAGATGGCGTGCGGCGAGGCGCTGGAGTTCCAGTACGCCTACGACCTCGAGGTGACCGAGGAGCGATACACCGAGATGATCCGGGCCAAGACCGGCTCGCTGATCGGAGCCGCCACCGAGATCGGGGCGGGCTGCGCCGCGGACCGCGGCGCCCGGCGTCGGGTCGCGAAGGCGACGGGACGGGCACGCCTGCTCCCGCAGGGAGCGCGGGTGACGTTCCGCGAGTTTGGCGAGCAGCTTGGGGTGGCATTCCAGATCGTGGATGACGTCATCGACTACCTGGGCGACCCGGGGGTGACGGGCAAGCCGATGGGCTCGGACCTTGCCGAGGGCAAGATCACGCTGCCGCTCATCGCGGCTTTGCGGGAGGCCGGCGAGGTCGACCGACGCCGGCTCAAGCGCCTTGCCCTGCGTCAGCGGCGGACCGCGCCGCAGTGGAACGAATTGCGGGCGCTGATCGAGAAGTGCGGCGGCTTCGCCTATGCGCGCAGGTGTGCCGAGGGCTTCGCCGCCGACTCGCGGCGCCTGCTGGACGAAGTGCTGGAGCCTGGAGGATCACACTCGGTGCCTGCCGTGGCGGCCCGCCGGGCGCTGGGCCAGGCGGTGGACTATGCGGTGCGCCGTGATCACTGAAGCGCACTGCCGTGGCGCCGGAGCGCTGTGATCCGGCGACCACGTCCAACGGCCGGACCAGACCCGCTTGTCGTGCTGAAGGCAGCCGCCCGGGCCGCGCTCGCCAAGAAGGCGCACGATCTGGTTGCTCTCGATCTGCGCGGCCTCGACGCGGTTTGCGATGGCTTCCTGCTGTGCTCGGCGTCGAGCGACGTGCAGGTCAAGGCGGTGGCGGAGAACATCGAGGAGACGCTGCGCGAGCAGGGCCTGCGGCCCTGGCACATCGAGGGGCTGAAGGGGCGACGGTGGGTGCTGCTCGACTACGTGGGGGTCGTGATCCACGTGTTCCACGAGAAGACCCGCGAGTACTACCTGCTCGACCGGCTCTGGGGTGACGCGAGGAGCGTGGATCTTGGTCTGGAAGGAACTGACTGAGGGCCTGGACGCTGCGTTGCGCGGGACGGGACTGCACACCCCCGAGCGCATGGCGCGGCTCGAGCTCTCCATCCCGCGCGAGAGCGCGCACGGGGACTGGACTACCAACCTCGCGCTCCTGATCGCCAAGGAGGTCGGGCGGCCGCCACGCGCGGTGGCCGAGGCCCTGGCGGCCGCCTTTCCGCGCGACCCTGCGACCTTTGCGAGCGTCGAGGTAGCGGGTCCGGGATTCCTGAACTTCCGATACAGCAAGGCGTTCATCGAGCGCCTGCCCGGGCTCATCCAGGAGGCGGGCAGGATGTTCGGTTCGAGTGCGGGTGGCGCGGGGGTACGCGTGCTCGTGGAGTACGTTAGCGCGAACCCGACCGGCCCCCTGAACGTCGTGAGCGCGCGGGCGGCCGCGGTGGGCGCGACACTGGTGCGGCTGCTCCGGGCGACGGGGCACGACGCTGCGGGGGAGTTCTACATCAACGATGCAGGCCGCCAGGTGGACCTGCTGGGCGAATCGGTGGCGGCGCGCTTCGCCGAGGCCGCGGGGCTCGAGCGCGTGTTCCCGGCGGGTGGCTACGAGGGCGAGTACGTGCGGGAGATCGCCGCTTCGCTGCCGCCGGACGGCGCGCGCGCGGCCCTCGACGCTCCCGAAGGCGCGGCGTGGTTCCGTGACCAGGCGCTCGAGCAGGTGTTGCGCGAGCAGCGCCGGGACCTCGACGAGTACGGCGCGGAGTTCACGCAGTGGTTCCGGGAGTCGGAGTTGCGCCGCTCGAAGGCCGTGGAGGAGACGCTGCGGGTGCTGGAGGCGCGCGGCATGACGTACCGTGCCCGGCTCCCCGAAGTCGATCGTACCGCGGACGGCGCGCCAACGGACGGCACTGCCGCGGGTTCTGCGGAGCTCGAGGAGGCGACGTACCTGCGCACCGGCCGCTTCGGCGACGACAAGGACCGGGTGATCGTGCGCAGCGACGGCTCGCCCACGTACCTGCTCCCGGATCTCGCCTACCACCGCGACAAGCGCAGCCGCGGCTATGCGGTGGCCATCGACCTCTGGGGCCCTGATCACCACGCCTACGTCACCACGATGAAGGCGGGGCTGGCCGCGTTGGGGATCGAGGAAGGGTTCCTGGAGGTGCTGATCGTCCAGCAGGTGAATCTCTGGGAGACCGGTGCGGATGGCCGCCGGGAGCAGGTGAAGATGAGCAAACGACGCGGGCGGATCGTGATGCTGCGCGACCTGGTCGAGGACATCGGGGCCGAATGCGCGCGGTTCTTCTTCCTGATGAGATCCACCAACGCCCACCTGGACTTCGACCTGGACGTTGCGCGCCGGCAGAACGACGAGAACCCGGCCTTCTACGTCCAGTACGCGCACGCGCGCATTGCCTCGATACTGCGCTACGCGGCGCAGCGCGGTCTGCAACCCGCCGACCGGGACGCCTTGCGGCTCTCTACTCCGGAAGAGGTGGCACTGGTGCGGCGCCTGGCGGTCTTCCCGGAACTGGTGCGCGGGGCGGCGGCCGCACGCGAGCCGCACCGGTTGCCCGCCTACCTCGTGGAGACGGCCGCCGAGTTCCACCGCTTCTATCACGCCTGCCGGGTGGTGGGTGAGGGCGCTGCCGTCAGCCGCGGGCGACTCCTGCTCGCCGGGGCGACCCGCACGGTGCTCGCGAACGGACTCGCTCTGATGGGCGTATCGGCCCCCGAGCGCATGGAACGCGCAGCGGAGGTCCCCGCTTGAGCGCCCGTCCCGAGATCCTGGTGGTGGGCTCGGTCGCCCTCGACTCGGTGCGCACGCCCTACGGGGAGGCGGTCGAGGCGCTGGGCGGCTCGGCCTCGTACTTCTCGCTGTCGGCGAGCCAGTTCGCCCCGGTGAGCATCGTGGCCGTGGTGGGCGAGGATTTCCCGGCGGAGCACCGCGCGCTCTTCGAGAGCCGCGGCGTGGACCTCTCGGGGCTGGAGACCGCCCCGGGACGCACCTTTCGCTGGCTGGGCGAGTACGGCGCGGAACTGACCCATGCACACACGCTGGAGACCCAGCTGAATGTCTTCTCCACGTTCCACCCTCGGCTCCAGGACGAGCACCGCGCCTGCCCCTACGTCTTCCTCGCGAACATCGATCCCGAGCTGCAGCTCGAGGTGCTCCAGCAGATGAAGAAGCCGCGGCTCACGCTCGGCGACACCATGAACTACTGGATCGCGCGAAAGCCCGACCTGGTGCTGGAGGTGCTGAGAAGGGTGGACGTGGCCCTCCTGAACGAAGAGGAGGCGCGAGCCCTGGCTGGGGAGAGCCTGCTGGTGCTCGCGGTCGACCGATTGCTGGAACAAGGCGCGAAGTCAGTCATCATCAAGAAGGGCGAGCATGGTGCCCTCTTCCGCACGGCCGAGGAGCGCTTCATCATCCCGGCCTTTCCGGTGGACGCGATCCGGGACCCCACCGGCGCCGGCGACTCCTTTGCCGGTGGTTTTCTGGGGTGGATGGCGCGGTGCGGCCGGACCGATGGGGGCATGGTCCAGCAGGCGATGGCCTGCGGCACGACCATGGCCTCGCTCGCCATCGAGGATTTCAGCCCCCGGCGCCTTGCCGAGACGGGGCTGGAAGAGATCGCCCGGCGGGTCGCCCTGCTGCACCGCATGGTGCATTTCGACCTGGAGCCGCTGTCCTAGTCTCGCGGTGACCGCGGGGTGACTGCCCCTTCTCACGCCGGATGCGAAGCCCGAAGTGGCCGTGGCGACACGGCGGAGCGCTATGCTAGGATATGGCGTCGGCCCCCACTGACGACAAGGAGACCATGTCTTGGAAGATGCGCGGACATCATGGACGGCGGACGCCGAGATCGGGCTTCGCGGCCTGGCGGACGTAGAGGACGCGAAGATCCTGGTGGAAGGCGGCGAGATCCGCGAAGTCCACGTCATCTCGGCCTCCCACAGGCCGGCCAAGCTTATCGTCAAGGATGTCGTGGGATTGATTTGGACGCGCTACAACCGGCGCATCGATCACCGGATAGTGGGTGTCGTCCGCGTCCAGGCCCGGGGGAATGGCGCTCCGAAGATCGAGGCCAGACCGGTCCTTGAAGAGCCCGCCCCGGTCATCGAGGATGCGAGTCGCATCCGTTTCGGGAGCGTCAATCTCTACATGGACGGCGCGCGCGCCCAGGCGCAGGTGGAATTGCGGTGGAAGGGTGTGCTCCGCATGGGGAGCGCCTCCGGCTGGTGTTCGCGCGATGGTGCCCAGCGGCTGGTGGCGGCCGCGACCCTGGCGGCATTGCAGGAATTTCTCGACGACGACGTCGCCCTGGGGATCGAGGGCGTGGACGTGGTACGCGTTGGCGGGCATGAGGTTGCGATCGTGGGCCTCGCGCTGCTCACGCACCGGCAGGAGAAGCTCCTGACGGGCTGTTGCACGGTGGGCCGGGATCTCCCGCAGGCGGTCGCCCTGGCCTCCCTTTCAGCGTTGAATCGTGTGGTCGGCGGCCTGAAGACGAAGGAGCCGATCGAGTACCTATTGAGACCGGCATCGACCTAGGAGCCAGCGGAGCGACAAGACCATCGAGAAGCGAAGCAGAGCCACCTGTCGGGAAACTGAACGTCGCCGCAGAACCGGTTACCAAGTAAGGGGGTGGGCTTCGTGACTCTCATTCTCGCGATCTTGCGGTCCTTCGGCCGCGCGGGCTGGTAGGATCGGTCTGCTTGTCCGGACCCAGGCAGTGATCTCCAAAGCTGATGCCGGTCTTTGCATCCTCCGCATGCGGAACAGTACCCGCCCTCGACGACCGACGACGCATGAGTAACTCACCGGCTGCGATCCACCCCCGGGCCTTCAGGCTGTACTATGCCCTGGTGGTGTTGGCCGCCGGCGCGTTCTTCCTGCTGGCCACGCCCGCGGCCGGTCCACCGCCGCCGGTGGCTCTGGGCATTGTCCTCGTGCTGATGGTCCTGAGCGAGGCTCGCCCCGTGCCGCTGCCGAGCGGCGGTTACGCGACCGGCACCGCCGTGCTCGATCTCGCGTCGATCATCATCTTGGGCCCGGTGTGGACCGCCTGGGTGGACCTGGTGAGCACCGTGATCGTACAGGTGATCCTGCTGCGCAAGCCCGTGGTTAGCGTGCTGCACAACGTGGCCATTTTCGCGCTCACCTCGTTCGCGGCTGGCTACGCCTTCCTCGCGGCCGGGGGCCAGGTGGGCACGCTCGCCTTCCCGCGGCACATCGCGCCGCTGCTGGTGTGCGGGGGCGTCTATTTCCTCTGTAACTCCACTTTCGTCTCGACCATGCTCGGGCTCACGACCGGTCCCAGTCCGTGGCGGATCTGGCAGCGCAACTTCTTGCAGGGGATCCTTCACCATCTCTCGTTCGTCGCGCTCGGCACGCTCGTGGCCGTGGTCCACTTCAGTGCCGAACCCTGGGGGCTGGTGCTGGTGGGGATCCCGTTCCTGGTCGCGCGACACTCGTTCGGCGTGTACATGGAGATCCGGGCGGACCTCAAGGACTTCGTGCGCGCGCTTTCGGAGGTGCTCGAGGAGGTGGATCCCTACACGCGGCACCACTCGCACCGGGTGGCGCAGTACGCCGTACGCCTGGCGCGTGGCATGAGGCTCTGCGAGCGCGAGGTCGAGGAGATCGAGTACGCGGCCCTGGTGCACGACCTGGGCAAGATCGGCCCGCAGCACCAGCACATCCTGCGGAAGCCGGGCTCGCTCTCGCACGAAGAGCAGCGCACGCTGCGCGCCCACCCCTCCGCCGGGGCCGAGATCGTCGCCCGGGTACGGGCGCTGCGGCGCTCGGCCGAGATCGTGCGCACGCACCACGAGCGGCCTGACGGGCAGGGCTACCCGCTCGGCCTGTACGCAGCGGACGTGCCCGTCGGGGCACGCATTCTGAACGTCTCGGATGCCTTCGACGCGATGACCTCGGACCGCCCGTACCGGCGCGCGCTGTCGGTGGCCGCCGCTCTGGAGGAATTGCGGCGCGGCGCGGGCTCGCAGTTCGATCGCGCGGTGGTGGAGTGCCTGCTGCGCCTGCACGGGTCGGGGCAGTTCCCGCTGATTCCGAGCCCCACGAGCGAGGACCTGCAGCTGCTGCGCCTGAAGCCCCGCGAGGCCCAGGGCTGATGAGATATCGGGACGCGGGGCGGTCTCCCCGCGGGTGGAGGGACTCGGGCAACGTTTCGAGCAGGCCCCGCGCACGACCTGGCGGATGGGCGTGGCACGGCTGCCGGGTGGCATCGCAGGCAGCGTCGTGTGGAGGTTGCGGGCCAGTCGCAGGACCCGCGTCCCTGCTCCGGCGTGTGAACGCCCGGTCCTCCTGCGTCGGGTCGTCGAGACCGGCGAGGGCCCCGAAGGTGTTGCCCGGGGCAGCCCCGCCCCCGGACCCGGGCGTGGTGTTGGTCTGTGCCCCCGAAGAGACGGACCGGCTCGCACGAGATCTGGCGCGAGCCGGTGAGCGCGTCTTCCCGCTGTGCTCGGGGTTTGCCGGTGAGCGCGGCGCGGAGTGGACGGAGGATTCTGGGCCGTGAGCGCCGTCCGCGGCGATCCGTTGGGCGGAGGGGGAGGGAGGAGGGGATGGAACGCCTGCGAAGCGAACGAGAGCTGGACCCGTCCGCCACGAAGGGGGACCACGTGGCGGTGCCGACCATGCTGGGAGAGTCACCGGCCTGGGCGGCAGTGCGTGAGATGCTGCCGCGGGTGGCCCGGAGTGGACTTCCGGTGGTGGTGCTGGGGGAGACCGGGACCGGCAAGGAGTTGGTGGCGAGGGCGATTCATGTGCTCTCGGCCCGTGCCACGCAGGTGTTCGTGGCACAGAACTGCGGCGCCACGCCCGACACGCTGATCGAGAGTGAGCTGTTCGGCCACAGCCGCGGAGCCTTCACTGGCGCGGTGGCGGACCGCGCGGGGCTCTTCGAATCCGCTGCCGGTGGCACGTTGTTCCTGGACGAGATCGGGGACGCGAGCGCGCTGCTCCAGATGAAGCTGCTGCGCGTCCTGCAGGAGGGCGAGGCGCGTCGAGTGGGGGACACTCGGCTGCGCCGGGTGGACGTGCGGGTGGTCTCGGCCACGCACCGCTGCCTCGAGGAGGCCGTGGCTGGCGGGGCCTTCCGGGCGGATCTGTTCTTCCGCCTGAACGCGGTCCGCGTGCGCCTGCCGCCTCTGCGCGACCGCGGCGACGACGTGCTGCTGCTGGCGCGCCACTTCCTGGCGGCCGCAGCCGCGCAGCTGGGGCAGGACCCGCCCGAGCCGGGTCCGGCGCTGGCCGACCACCTGCGGGCGTACCCGTGGCCGGGAAACGTGCGCGAACTGGCGAACGCCTGCGCCTTCGCCGTACATGTGGGCGAGGCGCGAGGCCGGGTGGACCTGGAGCACTGGCCGGAGACGCCGGTGCTGCCGGGAGCCGGTGCGGGGCTTGTGGCGCCCGGGCTGCACGCCGAGACCCGCGCGCTCGAGGAGCGCCGGCTGCGCGAGACCCTGCAGCGCACGCGCGGGAACAAGTCGCAGGCGGCCCGCGCTCTGGGCCTGTCGCGCCAGGGGCTGCTGAAGAAGCTGCGGCGCTACGGGTTCACCCGCGCCGAGTCGGCGGCGCTCGCTCTTGACGGTGCGGGGGGTGGTCCCTAGAGTGCCCGTCTTGGGATGACCGACCCGCGATCCCCGGGCGCGCCCACCGTCTGTGAGGCCGCAGGATCGGGGGTCCGAACCGTGCAAGAGGGAGGCAATTCGTGGCCCGCAAGACGTTTCGCATCGGGCTCATCGGCGTCGGCGCCGCGGCTCAGATCAACCACATCCCGGCACTGAAGAGGATCGAGGACTTCGAGCTGGTGGCGCTCTGTGACCGCGACGCCGAAAAGGGCGCGCGCGTGGCGCAGAAGTTCCAGGTTCCGAAGTCCTACGGGCGCATCGAGGAACTGCTCGGCGACGAGGAAGTGGACGTGGTGGACCTGTGCACGCCCAACTACCTGCACGCGCCCATGGCGGTTGCGGCGCTGGAGGCCGGCAAGCACGTGTTCTGCGAACGCCCGCTTTCGCGCAGCGCAGACGAGGCCGCAGGGATGATCAAGGCGGCGAAGAAGCACGAGCGCATCGTCATGTGTTCGGTGCAGCACCGGTTCCGCCCGGATGCGCAGCTGCTGCGCAAGTTCGTCGAGAAAGGCGACCTTGGCGAGATCTTCTTCGTCAAGGCGGGGTGGCTGCGCCAGCGCACGCACTGGGACTCCGACGAGTGGCGCCGGCAGAAACGTGAATCCGGAGGCGGCGTGATCCTCGATCTCGGCTTCCAGACGCTGGACCAGGCGCTCTGGATCCTGGGGGGGCCGAAGGTGGAGTCGGTGACCGCGAGTCTGCACCGGGCCCGCAAGGGCGACGTGGAGGACAACGCGATCGCGTTCTTCCGCCTGGCGTCCGGGGCGACCCTCACGCTCGAGGTGACGTGGGGTTTGCTGATGGAGAAGGATTTCGCATACGTGAACCTGTTCGGCTCGGGCGGCGCGGCGTTGCTCAACCCGCTCCGCATCCACAAGGGCATGCACGGCACGCTCGTGAACGTGACGCCGCAGGTGGACACCTCGCGCTTCCAGTACAAGCAGTCCATGGAAGCCCAGTTCGCCCACTTCGCCGACGCGTTGCGCAAGGGCGGACGGCCGATGGGGGCGGCGGAGGAGATCCTGCCCGTCATGGAGATGCTGGACGCGGTCTATCGTTCGGCCGAGCAGGGCAGGGAGGTCCGACTCGCCTAGGTCAGCTGGGTCTCGTGAGCGCGTGTTGGCGATCGTTTCGGGTGTCCTGCTCGGGGTCGCCTTCCTGCCGCGCGTGCCGGGTTTCGTCGCGTGGGGGGCGCTAGTACCCCTGCTCATCGGGCTCGAGCAGCGCGTGCGTCGCTCTGCCACGGCCGGATCCCTGTTCCGGCTGGGCTGGCTGTTCGGGTTCGTCTTCTTCCTGATCGGGACCCACTGGATCGCGCTACTCTCCGAGGTGGCGATCACGGTGCCCTGGCTCAAGTACCCGGCATGGGCAGTGGCCTCCTCGTACCTCGCGCTCTTCAGTGGGCTCGCGACCCTCGTTGCCGGGGTGCTCGCGCGACCGGTGGGCCCGCGGCGATCGTGGACGGGGCCGGGGAGCGCGGCCCGGGTCCCGCTGGCACTGGCGTTCCCGGTCGTCTTCCTGTGCGTGGAGGAACTGCGCGCCTCCGGTGAAGTCGGTTTCCCCTGGTTCCAGCCTGGCTACACGCAGCACGCCTACGTGCCCATGCTGCAGCTCGCGAGCCTGGGGGGCGTGAGCCTGGTGACGCTCTGGGTGGTGCTGCTTAACGTGCTCCTGTGGCGCTTACTCACGGGCGGCGCGCGCCTGCGCTCGGCGCTCGGCGCCCTCCTGCTCGTCCTGGTGCCCTGGCTCTGGGGGCAGCGAGTGCTGCAGGTCGCCGCGGGACCGGCCGCGGCCGCTGAGCCGGCGCGCGTGGTGGCGCTGGTGCAGGGGAACGTGTCCGGGAAGATCAAGTGGTCTGGGCGGCACCAGCGCGAGATCCTGGCCACGTTCCTGCGGCTTTCCGATGAAGCCGCGGACCGCAGGCCGCGGCCGGTCCTGGCGATCTGGCCGGAGACCGCGACGGGCAGCTACCTGCACAGGCAGATCGACCAGGCGCTGGCCGTGGCGGGCTTCGCCGCCCGCACGGGTGTGCCGGTCTTCTCGGGTTTCGCCGACTACGCTTGGGACCGGGGCGGCCGGCAGCGCTACTACAACTCGGCCGCGCTGTTCGCGACGGATGGCTCGCTCGGACCGGTCTATGCGAAACGGCACCTCGTGCCGTTCGGCGAGCGCATGCCGTTCCAGCGCCTGATCCCCGTGCTCGGGCGCCTCGACTTCGGGCAGGCCGAGTGGACCCCGGGCGAGCGAACGGTGCTGTTCCCAAGCCCGGCGGGGCCCTTCACCTGCCTGGTTTGCTTCGAGGCGATCTTCCCTGATCTGGCGCGGTCCGACGTGCGCGCGGGGGCACGCTGGCTCGTCAACATCACTAACGACGAATGGTTCGGGAACAGCGCGGCGCTCTACCAGCATGCGGCGATGTCGGTCTTCCGCGCGGTGGAGAACCGGGTCCCGCTGGCGCGCTGCGCCAATACCGGTCTCACGCTGGTGGCGGATGCGAACGGCCGCGTGGTCTCGACGCTGCCCGTGTTCGAGCCGGGAGTTCTGGTCACGGAGCTCCCGCGGCCCGCCGCGGTCGCGCTCTCGACCCCGTACACGCGCTTCGGCGACTGGCCGGGTCTGCTGGGCCTGCTGGCGCTGGTCGGGCTCGCGCTGCGCGCCGCGGCCAGATCGCGTTGACACCTGCTTGAGCGCGTGCCCGGCATGTGCCTTACACTTCCGTCTTATGGGACCATGCAGCCTCCGGAGAGCGCGTGCCGCGATGCGGTTTCGGTGGTGCGATGAACCTCAGCCTGGGCATCCTGGGAGCGATGGGACTCGTGGGCCGGGTCAGGGCCGACCTCGGGGGCGCGCAGGGCTGGAGTCATTCGTCTGCTCGGACAACCTGCGCAAGGGAGCGGCGCTGAACGCCGCGCAGATAGTGGAGTGTTGGTTTGGCGCCAAACCGCCTGTGCCGGGGGAGGGTGGTTGCGAATGACGTCGGGCGAGCGCGTGGCGCCGCTGTTGCTGGGAGCTCTGGCCGGGTCGCTGGTTGCAGGACGGCTCGTGTCGGCCACCGCCTGCCTGCTGCTGGCGGGGACGTGCGCGGCGCTCGCTGGAGCACGCTGGCCGCGCGCCTCCGCGCTGCGACTCGTGGGCTTCGGGATGGCCGTGGCCGTGGTGCTGAACACCATGCTGGTCCCCGGTCGGCCGCTGGGCCCGGTGCCGCACGCCAGTCTCGAGGGCCTCCGGCTGGGAATGCTCCTGGGCCTGCGTCTCGCGGGCGCCGCCGTTGCGGTCCAGGGGCTGGCCGCGGCCTGGCCGGGGGAGCGCGCCGCCGACGAACTGGCGCGTCTACTGGCTCCGCTGGAGCGCATGCGGATTCCGGTGCGCGAGTCCCGCGCGGTGCTCGGTCTGGCGCTGCGCTTCATCCCGCTGCTGACGGGAGAGGGTACACGCATCGCGCGCATCCAGGGATTGCGCGCGGGCCGGCCGCCACGTGGCTGGCGCGAGCGCTTCACACGCCGGCGCGCGATCGTGATCCCGGTCATGGTGAATGCGCTCGAGCGCGCGGAGCGCGTGAGCCTGGCGCTCGAGGCACGGCACCACCGCCTGCGGGCCGTGGCGCCGCCGATGGCGCGCTTGGGTGCGGGTGGCGGCTGGGTTTGGGGGCTTGCGGGGTTCGCGGTGGCGGTGACGAGTCTGGTGTGGCGGGGCTGAATGAGGAACTACCGGTTGCTGGTCGCATATGACGGTACCGAGTTTCACGGCTGGCAGCGACAGCCGGGGTGTCGCACGGTGCAGGGGGTGCTCGAAGGGGCCTTGGCTGTAGTGCTTGAAGTGGAGGAAGTCACGCTCCAGGGTGCCGGGAGGACCGACGCCGGGGTGCACGCGCGCGGACAGGTGGCCTCGTTGCGCGCAGAGACGCCGATCCCGGGCGCTGCGCTGAAGCACGCGCTCGCCCGGCGCCTGCCGCGGGACGTGCGCGTGCTGACCTCGGTGGCCGCAGAGGACGGCTTCGATGCGCGGCGCTCGGCGCTGGCGCGGCGCTACTCGTACAGGCTGCTGCGCGCGGAGGATCCGCTGGAGGGGAGGTTCGCTTGGCGGCCACGGCGCTGGCCGGAGCTCGCGGCTCTGGAAGCGGCGACGTGCGTAATCGAGGGCCGGCAGGACTTCTCGTCGTTCCGCTCGACCGGGAGTTCGGAATCAAACCCGGTGTGTGACATCACGAGGGCGCGCTGGGTGACGTGGGAGGGAGGGCTCCGCTTCGAGATCGTGGCGGACCACTTCCTCTACCACATGGTGCGTAGCATCGTCGGAACGGTTTTGGAGGTTGGCGCGACCGCCGATCCAACGGGCCGGATGCGGGCAGTGATCGAGGCGAGGGACCGTTCGGCCGCGGGTCCGACGGCGCCGGCGCAAGGACTCTGTCTGGAGGAGGTCATGTACCCGGGGGTGACGTCATGATGCGCATGGAGACGTGGTGGCAGCTGGCGATCATCACCTGCATGCTGGTCGGCGGGTTCCCTCAGTGGGCCCGGGCACAGCTGGTCGATCCGGGCCGCGCGACAGCCCGCGCGCGAGTCAACGCGGGACTCTCCGCTGCGCGGCGCAACGTGATCAGCGTCGCCGCCGAGCGCGTGAGCCCGGCGGTCGTGACGGTGAGCGTGGAAGCCACGCGCATGGTGCGCGTGGACCCGTTCGGGGGTTTGTTTCGCGACCCGTTCTTCGACCAGTTCATGCCGTCTCCGGAGCGGGCGCAACGGGTCTCGGGACTGGGCTCGGGCGTGATCGTGGATGCGAGCGGAGTCGTGCTCACGAACGAGCACGTGGTGCGCGAAGCGCAGAGGGTCTCGATCACGCTGCCGGACGGGCGCCAGTTCCCGGCCGAGGTCCTCGGCGCGTCGACGGCCTACGACCTGGCCGTGCTGCGGGTCAAGGGGAGCCGGCTGCCGGTGGCTCCGCTGGGCCACAGCGAAAACCTGGTGGTCGGGGAGTGGGCGATCGCCATCGGAAATCCGTTCGGCAACCTGCTCGAGAGCACCGAGCCAACGGTGACCGCCGGTGTGATAAGTGCCACGAACCGGGACATCAAGGGCGGGACCACGCAGACCGGAGTATACAAGCATATGATCCAGACCGATGCCGCCATCAACCCGGGCAACAGCGGCGGCGCGCTGGTAAACGCCGACGGCGACGTGATCGGCATCAACACCTTCATCCTCTCGGGCAGCGGCGGTTCGGTGGGCATCGGTTTCGCCATCCCGATCGACCTGGCGCGGCGCATCCTCGATGAGGTGACGCGCTACGGGCGGGTGCGGGTGGCGTGGCCCGGGATGCAGGTGCAGGTGGTGGACGGCCATCTGGCGCAGCAGCTCGGTTGGGCGGACGAGGGCGGCATGGTCGTGACCGGGGTCGATCCGGGCGGGCCCGCAGCGGAGGCCGGTGTGCAGGTCCGGGACCGCGTTCGCAAGGTGAACGGCCGCGTGGTGAACTCGGTGGACGACATTCAGGCCAGCGTCTACGGGCGGTTCATCGGAGACGAGTTGACGCTCACGCTCGAGCGGGAGGGGCGCGCGCTCACGCTCACGGTCTTGCTGGCCGAAGCTCCTCGGAGCACGGAGTGATTCGGGACCACCGCGGGCTGGAGCGCTGGTCCGAGGTGGAGCTGGCTGCGGCCGGCGCGGCCGTGCGCGAGGCGCCAGCAGATCGGCTCGCTTCCATGGTGACTCTGCAGTCTGCCTGCCTTCCTTGACGCCCCGGCGGCGGCTCCCTAGAGTCGCTCGGCTTTCCCATCCACGCCTGAGCGGCCCGGAATGGCCCCGGAGAGTCCCATGTCCCTGCACGAGCTGATGCGGCAGCGCGAAGAGAAGCTCGCGCAGTGGCGCGCGCTGGGAGTGGAGCCGTACGCCTACCGCTACGAGCCCACGCATCATGCGGCGGAGATTCTGGCATGGGGCGAGGCCGTCACCCAGGAGCCCGGGCAGCGGGTACGCGTGGCGGGCCGGATCATGGCCCTGCGGGGGCACGGCAAGGCCGGTTTTGCGCACCTGCTCGATGGCGGCGGGCGAATCCAGCTCTACTTCCGGGCGGACGCCCTGGGGGAGAGCTTCCGGCGGTACGAGCTGCTGGACGTGGGGGACTGGATCGGCGTGGAGGGCGTGGTCTTCCGCACCCGGACCGGCGAGATCACGGTGAAGGTCGAGGCCGTGGATCTGCTGGCCAAGTCCATGCGGCCGCTGCCCGAGAAGTGGCACGGGCTGCGGGACCCGGAGACCCGCTTCCGGCAGCGCTACGCGGACCTCTTCATGAACCTGGAGGTGCGCGAGGTCTTCCGCCGCCGCGCGCGTCTGGTCTCGGCGATCCGCGCGTTCCTCGACGGGCAGGGATACCTCGAGGTCGAGACCCCCGTGCTCCAGACGCTCTACGGCGGTGCCTTCGCGCGCCCCTTCGTGACCGAGCACCGCGCGCTCGGGATGCAGCTCTACCTGCGCATCTCGGACGAGCTGTACCTGAAGCGCCTGATCGTAGGCGGGTTCGAGCGGGTCTACGAATTCTCCCGCGACTTCCGCAACGAGGGGATGGACCGTTCGCACAATCCCGAGTTCACGCTGCTGGAGTACTACCAGGCCTTCGCCGACGTGCACGACATGATGACCCTCACGGAGCGGCTCATAGGTCACGCCGTGCGGGCCGCCACGGGCGGGCTCGAAATCCCCTGGCAGGGCCAGGGCCTCGACTTCACCGCGCCCTGGCCGCGTCTCTCGATGCTGGATGAGGTGGGGCTCGTCGTGGGCGAGGACGTCTCCGCGCTGGATCCCGCACAGCTCGGACGCCTGGCCGCGGCGCGCGGCATAGAGACCCGGCCCGGCACGGGCGCGGGCGGGCTGCTGGACGCGCTCTTCAGCGAGCTGGTTCAGCCCGGCCTGATGCGCCCCTGCTTCGTGGTGGACTTCCCGGCCGAGACGTCGCCGCTGGCGCGCGCAAGCCGTGTGCGCCCGGGCGTGGTCGAGCGCTTCGAGGTCTACGTCGGCGGCATGGAGCTGGCGAACGCGTTCTCCGAGCAGAACGATCCGGCCGCCCAGCGGTCCGCTTTCGAGGCGCAGATGACCCGCCGTGCGGGGGGCGACGACGAAGCGCAGGTGATGGACCACGACTACGTCCGGGCGCTGGAGTACGGCATGCCGCCCGCTGGCGGAGTCGGCATCGGAGTGGACCGCCTCGCGATGCTGATCACCGACTCTCGCTCGATCCGCGACGTCATCCTCTTCCCGCAACTGGGGCCCGAGGAGGGGCTGGGCCAGCCGGGCGACGAGGACGAGGAGCCCGCTCCGCCTGACGGTGCCCCGGAAGCGGCCGGGCCGAAGTGAGACTCCCGCTGTGGATCGCCGTGCGTTACCTGCGCACGCGACGGCAGAGCGGGTTCATCACCCTGCTCACCGGGATCTCGGTGGGTGGCGTGGCCGTGGGCGTGACCGCGTTGCTCACGGTGCTCGCCGTGATGAACGGCTTCGAGAACGAGGTGCAGAGCCGCATCGCCGGCACCGACGCGCACATCGTGCTGCTGGGGGAGACGGCCTCGGGTGTGGTGGGCGCTGATTCGCTCGCGGCCGAGGTGGGGCGGCAGCCGGGCGTGGAGGGTGTTGCACCCTTCACCTACGCCAAGGCCATGGTCTTTCACGAGGGCCTCACCGAGGGGCTCATCGTCAAGGGCGTGGACCTGCGTGCGGAGCGCGGGGTGACGAGCGTGGGGCGAAACATCCGGCCGGCCCTGGACTCGATCCCGGTCGTCAGCGAGGGCGGGTTCCCGGGCATCGTGCTCGGCAACGAGCTGGCGGGCCGGCTCGCCGCGAGAGTCGGTGACCGCGTCGTACTGGCGATGCTGAGCGGGGGCGGGGCCCCGCCGCTCGGATTTACGCCGCGGCTCAAGGAGTTCCGGGTCGTGGGCGTGTTCACCTCGGGCCTGTACACCTACGACTCCAGCCTGGGGTTCACGTCCATTTCGGCCTCGCAGGCCTTCTTCCAGATGGGGGATGCGGTCACGGGCATCGAGGTGCGGATCACCGACATGTTCGCCGCTCCCCGGGTGGCCGGCGAGCTGTTGCAGGCGGTCCAGCGGCCGGGGCTGCGCGCCAACAACTGGATCGAGCTGAACCGGAATCTTTTCACCTGGATGAAGCTGGAGAAGACCGTGATGTTCCTGATCCTGGCTCTGATCGTGCTGGTGGCGGCCTTCAACATCGTGAGCACGCTCTTCATGGTGGTCATGGAGAAGCGCCGCGACATCGGCGTGCTCCGGTCGCTCGGTGCACGGCGCGGCACCGTGCTGCAGGTGTTCCTGGCGGAGGGGATCCTGATCGGCGGCCTGGGGACGGGTCTGGGCGTGATGCTGGGCTCGGCGCTCATCGCCGTGCTCAAGCGCTACCCGTTCGTGCGGCTCCCGGGCGACGTCTACTTCATCGAACGACTCCCGGTGCGTCCCGAAGCGGGGGACTTCGCCTTCGTGACCCTGGCGGCGCTCGTCTTGTGCCTGGCCGCTGCCCTGTATCCGGCCTGGCGCGCTTCGTTGCTGGATCCGATCGAAGCCATCCGCCGGCAGAATTGAGGGATCACATGAACGGAGCTGGCCAGGTCTCTGGAGTCGCAAGCGTTGGGAGTGCTTCGCCAGTTCTGGTCGCACGCGGCATCGACAAGGCCTACGAGACCTTCCGGGGCAAGCTCGAAGTCCTGAAGGGGCTGGATCTTGACGTGATGGGTGGCACGATTGTGGCTATCCTCGGCGCCTCGGGCTCCGGAAAGAGTACCTTGCTGAACATCCTCGGGACACTGGACCGGCCGGATGCAGGCATGGTGGAGATCCGTGGCTGGCGGGTGGATCCGCTGCGGGACGATCAGCTCGCGAGCTTTCGGGCGCGGCGACTGGGTTTCGTCTTCCAGTTCCACCATCTGCTGCCCGAGTTCAGTGCGGAGGAGAACGTGATGCTGCCGCTGCTCATCGCCGGGGAGGGCGCCGGGCCGGCTCGCGAGCGGGCCCAGGCGGCGCTGACCGATGTGGGCCTGGCCGAGCGCTGGGACCATCGGCCGGCGCAGCTCTCGGGCGGCGAGGCGCAACGCGTGGCCGTCGCGCGGGCGCTGGTGGCCGGTCCGGAGCTGGTGCTGGCGGACGAGCCCTCGGGCAACCTGGATCAGCGCTCGGCGGCGCAGCTGCACGAGCTCATCGCATCGCTGGCCCGCGGACGGCGGCAGACGTTTGTCGTGGTGACCCACAATGATAGGCTTGCCGCGATCGCCGACCGGGTGCTCACGCTCGAAGGCGGGCGGCTCACAGGGACCTCCTAGAGGGACACTGATGCTCTGCCAGATCTGCGGCAAGAACCCCGCCTCGGTGCACTTCACCGAGATCCACGACAACAAGATGTCGGAGATCCACGTCTGCGAGCGCTGCGCAGAGGAGAAGGGGCTGCACGCGACCTCGAAGAAGCAGCAGTTCGACATCGCCGACCTGCTGGTGAAGATGGTGGACGATTCGACGGGCACCGAGGAGGAGCGCGTCGGGCACGTGGCGTGCCCGCGGT
>Ga0315275_10000807_pt1 | contig 26304 bp, 17 predicted proteins | sample YL17G03_0_MG_FD_205557 | JGI IMG/M metagenome (GOLD analysis project Ga0315275, IMG submission 205557) | Sediment microbial communities from Yellowstone Lake, YNP, Wyoming, USA - YL17G03_0 | ecosystem: Environmental > Aquatic > Freshwater > Lake > Sediment | place: USA: Wyoming | collected...
CGACGCCATCCTGACGGACCGGGTCGTCTACACCCATGTCAATAACCTTCGCAACAAGCTGGAGGAGAATCCCCAAAAACCACGATTTCTGATCGGCGTCCGGGGCCTCGGGTACCGGTTCGACGGTTGAACGCGCCTAGGCGGGGGGCCGTCTTGACCGAAACTTGTCACAGGTTTGACCTGGGCTTGGAGCAAAGAAGACGCACTTTCCTTATTATGTCCTTGAAGTCAGGAGGTGCAAGATGAAAAAATCGATTATTTTTCCGCTGATGGCTCTGGCCCTGTCCATCGTCCTGTCGCCGCCGAACACGGCGGCCCAGAAATCCCAGTCCGCGGACGTCCTTCTCGGAGCAGCGCTCCATCAGGAAGAGGTGGAGGGGAACCTCGAGGCGGCGATCGAAACGTACAAAAAGCTCCTCGCGGAATTTCCGGGCAACCGTCCGCTGGCGGCCAAGGCCCAGCTTCACCTCGGCCTCTGCTACGAAAAATTAGGGCTGAAGCAGGCCCAGGAGGCGTTTCAGAAAGTCGTGGAGAATTATCCGGAGCAAAGCGAGGCCGTGAAAGCGGCCCAGGCCAAGCTGGCCTCGTTTTTGAAGGCTCAAACGCCGGCGGCGAAAGACGACAAGGAATTCCACCTCAGCCAGGTCTGGTCCGGGTCGGGAGTGGTGGATACCTCCGGAGCCGTCTCTCCCGATGGCCGGTATCTCTCTTTTGTGGATTGGGAGACGGGTGACTTGGCAATCAGAGAGCTCGCTACAGCGACGAACCGGCGCCTGACGAACAAAGGCTCGTGGACGCAGTCCCCGGAATTTGCCTTGTTTTCGAGATGGTCCCCCGACAGCCGGCGGATCGTCTATCAATGGTACAACAAGGATGAAGTTTACGAGTTGCGCATCATGAATATCAAGGAATCAACACCTCGTGTCCTCTATCGAAATCGGAAAAAGGAGGATTACGTCCAGGCCTTTGACTGGTCGCCCGATGGAAAACATGTTTTGGCAGCCTTCTTCGGTGGACCGGCCCCAATTGACGGAAAGCAAATTCAGCTCGGCTTGGTTTCCGCCGAAGATGGTTCGGTCAAGATATTAAAAACTCATTTCGAGACTCATTCCGTGAACTCCGTACCGTGGGGATTTGTCTTTTCGCCGGATGGGAAATACATCGCTTACGACGCATCGGCGGCTCATCAGGTGTCAGGGGAAAAGGACATTTTTTTACTTTCGGCGGACGGCAGCCTGGAAATTCCGTTGGTCGAACATCCGGCCCTCGACACGGTTATCGGCTGGGCGCCAAACGGCGAAGGTCTTCTGTTCAATAGCGACCGGACAGGGACACAGGATATGTGGTTCATTCGGATCGCCGGAGGAAAACCTCAGGGAAGCCCCCAGTTGGTCAAGTCGAGCGTCGGCCCGATCGAACCGATGGGAATCACCTCCCAAGGAGCCCTTTTCTACGGACTGGGAGGCGGAGCTACGGATGTTTATGTGGCTGGGATTGATCCGCAAACAGGGAAGATCTTAAGTCCGGCTAAAAAGTTCGGTTTACCTTACGAGGGACATAACGCGTACCCTGCCTATTCGCCTGACGGCAAGCAGTTAGCCTATATTTCCAGCCGGAGAAGTCTGCCGGTTCGTTCCCAGGGCCTTGGCATTCTCACTCTCAAAACAAGTCAGATCCAAGAGCTGGGCCCCGATCTGGGAAGGTTTGGTTACCCTCGCTGGGCGCCCGACGGCCGCTCCGTTTCCGTTGAGGGAGCCTCTCAGGACGGCCGCCTGGGCATCTACCGGGTCGATGTCCAAACGAGCGATGTTGTCCCGATCGTACAGATCGACAAGGGAACGGAGATCTTCTCGCACCGGTGGTCCAAGGACGGGAAGATGCTTTACTATGCCGTCGGCGAACCGGGCGTAAAAAAATCTTCTGTTTTCGTTCACAATTTTCAAACCGGTCAAGAAGAGCGGCTTTCCGGGTCTCCTTCCAATGCCTATGACATCGATATTTCTCCGGACGGGAAATGGCTGGTCCTTTTAAACAGGCAACAAAAAAGGTTGATAAGAATCATGCCGACGTCAGGTGGAGAACCTCGAGAAATATGCGGCTTCGAGCAGGAAGGAAACCATATCATAACGCCTGCCTGGAGCGCTGACGGGCGCTATGTCTATTTCTCTAAGCTGCAGAAATTCCCGGGAGATATGTGGGATCTCTATCGTGTCTCCGTAGAGGGAGGAGAAGCACAAAAAATCGACTTGGCCATGGCTCGATTCCGCCATTTGAGTGTCCACCCCGACGGCCAGCACATCGCCTTTTCCTCCATGGGCGCGAATCCTGGACAATCCCAGGTCTGGGTGATGGAGAACTTTTTACCGAAGGAGAAATCCACGGAGGTGTCCAAGTCCCGCTAAAAGGCCATCCCGCCTCTACCCCGGAGGCCGTCCGGCGGCATCATCGTTGTGAACGACCGCAAAACCGCCCGAAAGACGCAAGGCTTCTCTTTTGCCCTCTAAAAACGAAGCGTAGTTTCCGCTCGAATTCCTGAATTGACTTGATGCGTCGCCTGCGCTATATGGAGTTAGAAACACAGGGGGACCACGAACCCACAATCCTTCGCCAAGGAGGTTCGCTTATGAATTCCGCCGTTGTCCGTTTTCGCCGGTTAGCGATTTCGGCATTCTTTTCCATTTTGGCGGGCGCCCTAGTCCTCGCTCCGGGCCAAGGCGCGGACGTCAAGGGACGAGCCTTCGCGGCGGAAGTTGGCCCCCGGGCAAAGCCCGGGGCCCCGGCCGCCGTCGAATTCGGCGTCCCGGGCCGGCCAGGGTGCACGAGCATCATGGTCGGCCGTCTGGCGACCGTCGACGGCTCCGTGATCACGTCCCAAACCGTCGACGGATCCTATCGGACCTGGATGGAAATTTCTCCCCATCGAAAAAACGAAGCCGGGGCCAAGGCCAAGATCTACACCGGCCGCATGGCCACGAGGATTCCGGACGATCAGCGCGGATTGAAGCTGACCGGCGAAATTCCCGAAGTCCCGGAAAGCTATTCCTTCTTCAATACGGCCTATCCGGCCGCCAACGAACACCAGCTCGGGATGGGCGAAACCACGGTCGTCGGCCGGTGGGAACTCCGCAATCCGCAGGGGGTCTTTCCGATCGAGGAAATCCAGCGCCTGATGCTCGAACGGTGTACGACGGCGCGCGAGGCCATCCGGCTCGCGGATGAGCTGACAAAAACGTACGGCTATATCGACTACGGGGAATGCCTGACCATCGCCGACACCAAAGAGGTTTGGCATTTCGAGATCCTGGGGGCCACCAAGAAGTACGTCGGCGCGGTGTGGGCCGCGGTGAGGATCCCCGACGATCACGTCGGCGTCTCGGCCAACGCCCTGCGGATCGGAGAGCTCAACCTGAGGAATACCGACTATTTCATGGCCTCAAAAAATGTCTTCGCCCTGGCCGAGGAGATGAAGTGGTGGGACCCCAAGAGCAAGGAACCGTTTAAGTTCTACAAAGTCTACGGCGGCAAGAAAAGCAATCACTGGCATTACCGGGAGTGGCGGGTGCTCAGCCTCGCCGCCCCTTCTCTGAACCTCGATCCCAATGCCGAGGAACTTTCCTTTTCGGTCAAGGCCGAGAAAAAAATTTCCGTCCGGGACGTCATCGCCTGGTTCCGGGATACTTACGAAAACACGCCCTTCGATTGCATGCCGAAGCTTCTCGTCAAAGACCGCAAAGGCAACCTCGTCCAGAGCCCCATCGTCAGCCCCTGGATGTCGAGCGATTTGAAAAACCTCCTGAACTCGCTGAAGCCCGATTCGGCCCCCACACACTACACGATCGCCAACAACACCACGTCCTACTCGACAGTTATCCAAGCCCGGGCTTGGCTTCCGGATCCCGTCGGCGGACTCATCTGGCTGGCTTTCGATAATCCGGCTCAAACAGCCCGCATTCCGCTCTTCTGCGGAATCGCGGAGCTTCCGCCGAGCTTCAAGATCGGCAACCAGAACGGCTTTACGACCGGATCCGCGGCCTGGGCCTTCCGGCGGGCGGCCCGGCTCGCCCAGCTCGGCTGGGGCAAATGCCGGGACATCGTCGATAACCTGATCAAGGACGTGGAAAACCGGGCATTCGCCGAAATTCCCCTGATCGAAAAGAGCAGTTTGGATCTTTACGCGCAGAATCCGGAGAAAGCCAGGGCATTTTTGACCGCCTACTGCCGCGACTTCGCTCTCGCCGTGACCCAGCGGTATTGGGATCTGGGCGACGAGTTGTGGGATCTCTTTACCTTCTACGATTTCTTTTTCTCACCTGAGGAACGGAGGAAATGGAGGTAGGTCGAAAACAAGACTTTTCGTCCCCTTTTCTCCGGCGACCTGGACCTCGATCGCCCTCTTGGCCGGAGGCAGAAATTTCGATCCGGCGGCAGAGGGGATTCCTTGCGATATTCCGCGGCACCGTCGCCGGATCAAGGCTTTCATTTTGACTTCATCCCGGGGGTATAAGAATTTGCTTTTCTGCACTCCGCGACATTCCTTCCTAAAAAGCGCGGAATCGAAACCTCCCCTCGCGTAATAAAGATAATGATCGCCTGACCTCAACGATATTCTGCCCGCTCCTCGGCCGCCATCAAGGCGACCTGCTCGAAGATGCCTGACGGCGGCCGCTTCGGCCTGTACTCAGGGAGATGTGTTAACAGCTCCATGAGTGCGGCGGCTTCTCGGCTACAAACGTCGGCTTCAGGTGATCGATGATGCGGTCCACGGCGGCAAAATTCGTCGGGTTGCCGCAGTCGAGATAGCGCTCAAGCACCACCTTGACGATGGGACGGAAATAACCGTAGGTCTGCTCAAAACGCTCCTCGTACTCCGCGACGAACCGATCGAAATGATGGAAAATCACTCGGTAAAGGACGGAATACTAAATCAGAGTTTCGCCAAGTTTCTCTTCTGACTCCGGAAAAGGAACGGCCTGGCTACAAGCCGGCGCTAACGGGGGGAAACGGTGACGGCGAAGGATAGCGAGCCGTGGACGACACCGGCCGTGGGGACGATGTGATAGCGGCGGCGGTGGTTGAGAACAACCATCCGGCCGATGACGTGGCCGAGGACGCTGCCCACCAGACAATCCGAAAGCCAGTGCTTATTCTCGGTCAACCGCGACAGCGCTACGCCCGTGGCCGTCGTATAGGCCAGGATGGGCACCCAAACGCTCTCCTGATATTGCCCGGCCACGACCGTGGCCAGGCTGAAGGCCGTGATCGAGTGTCCCCCGGGGAAGGAATTATATTTTCCATAGATCCCCGTTTTGAACCACGCGGAGAATCCGACCGGCCCGGACCAGCGGTCAACCCCATGATCCCAGGACGGGCGCTGCCGTCCGGCCAGCCCCTTGAGGAACGTGACCAGGATCCCGCTCTGCACCATGGCGCTCGTAGCGAGGACCGCCGTCTCGACCGCCTTGGCGTCCTTGCCGATCAGGCCGACGCAGAGGAATACGCCGGCTGTTGCCCAAGCCCCGTAGGATCCCATTTCGGTAATGGCCGGGCTGACGGCCTTGACCCAGGCGTGGCCCATCCGATAATCCAGAAACGACCGCTGGATCGTCTCGTCGTTATTGATCAGGACGCCGGTCAGAACCGCGAGGCCCGCGATCGGCAGGATGTCCCGGGTCCGGATATGGATGGGATAGCTCCAGATCTCGCCGGCGTCCCTTATGAAATCGCGGGTCAGGGATCTGAAGGTGAATTTCTCCGGCGCCGGGGGAGTTGATGGAGTGGGCGCCTGGAAAAACGCCCGGACGGGAATCGTCTGAGCGGGCGGAGTATCGCCAATCGAGAGCGAGATATTTCGCGCCGGGCTGTTCTTCGGCTCCCCGGACATCGACCCCTGGGCAAACAAGGAAAGCGGGAGGAGGATGAGAAAGAAAAAGGCCGCGGCCCGAGTTATTTGCTTCTTCATCCTTATACCGTTTTTTCAATCTTACTACGGGGAGCAGCAAATATGTTACATAATCCTTACTGCTCCCCGAGTACTAGCCGGGCGACAAAGACATCCGAGATCAACTATATTCCGCCCAGCTTAGTAACATAAAACTGTCGGCAAAAATTAAAAAGTGGACTGGATTAACATCTTTCGTCGAGAGCAGCGGCGGCGGCACCATGAATCTCGGAAGAGCGTTTTCTTTTCCCTTCGGGCCCGATGGAACCGGCCAGCCGGGATCTCTCCGGTCGTGCTGTGAACCTGGCGATTATTGTAGCGATCGACCTCTGCGCACAAGATAGAAATTTCCTTTTTCCGCAGCGTGTCGAATTTCCGCCTTTGGCGATGAATCTCCCCTTCTAACTATATCGGGACCATATCGTCGGCTGAGTGGTGCTGTCCATGACCTGTGCGCCAGGACGGACGCGGAATGGATTACAGCCCCAGGAATCGAATGGAAAAGCCGCACAGGAAGATCATGGCTCCGGCCGCGGCGTGCATGTAACGCTCCAGGCCGCGCCAGCGCGCCATCCGGAGGCCGAGCGATCCGAGCCCGACAATGACCAACATCGTACCGATCGTCGCCGCGGCGAACACGATTGTGACCAGGGCGACCGAGGCCGGGCCGAGCCGGGCCGCGGGATAGACCAGAAGGGGAATAAGCGGTTCACAGGGTCCGAAAACGAAAATCGTGAAGAGGACCCAGGGCGTGATATTGGCCTTCTCGCCTTCGCCGGGGACGGATTCCGGCCTACCGTCGTGGACATGGACATGCTCCCGGTGATGGGCATGTTCGTGCTCGTGGTCGGACGAACCGTCCCCATGGAAATGCCGATGGCTATGCCGCTTGTTGCGCCAGGCGTGTTTCAGACCCCAGAGGAAATAGGCCAACCCGAATCCGATCATCAGCCAGGCGGCGATCTCGCCGCGCGTCGATTCCACGCCCTCCAATTTGGCCACGGCCAGCCCCAGAGCGATGCCGGTCAGGCCGAGGACGATCGAGCTCATCACGTGGCCGATCCCGCATAAAAAAGTAATAACGAGCGTTTTGCGGCGCGACCAGCGGCGGGCCTGGGACATGGCCAGGAAGGGAATGTAATGGTCCGGGCCGATGAGCGTGTGAATGAGGCCGATCGATGCGGCGGTCAGAAGCAGGGCGGCCAGCTCGGAACTCACGAACGGCCTCTCATCAGAATTTCGTTTTGAGCGAGATCCCGAAATTGCGGCCGGCGGCGGGGAAGCCGAAACGCTCCTGGTATACGGAACCGAGGATGTTGCGCACGTACAGCCCCGCATCGAGCCAGCGGCTCACGGGCGCCCGGGCCTCGAAATCGAGACGGACGCAGCCGTTCTGCGTCCGCACGCGTAGGTCGGTGTTATAGAGGACATTGTCGTTGTAGATGACCTTCTGGCTGGAAACGGCCTGCGCGTAGAGAGCAAAGGAGATTCCGTTTATGGTCCGGTATTGGACGCCGACGTTGGCCTTGTGGGCGGGCATGTTGGGAAGCTCGTCGAAATTCCGGTCGGCCGGATCGACAAACAGCCCGACGAAGAGATCGCCCTCTGTTTTGCTGGCCTGGTAAGAGTAGTTCGCGAACCCCGTCCACCCGCCGCCGAAGGACTGGCTGGCTTCCAACTCGATGCCGTACAGCTCGGCCCGGCCGATGTTGTAGGCGACGAAGTTGATCAGGTCGAACTGGATGTAGTTCTTGATGCGGTAGTAGTAGGGGGCGATTTCAAGCTGCGTCCCGCACGGCAGGGTACCCCGCCAGCCCCCCTGAAGGAGAAAACCATCCTCTTCATGGAAGGGCAAGCCGCTGGTATCCACTCCCGAATCGTAATCGTAGTGCCAGAAATGCTCGGGCGCGGTGGGCATGCGCAGGGCCCGGGCGGCGCTGACGTAGATTTGCGCCTCGGGGCCATAGGCATAGGCGATCTTGAGCGAGGGCGATAATCCCGAACGCTTCAAATCGGGGATCCCTTCGAGGACGCCCGCGGCTCCGGCGACGCCGTCGTAGGACATATAGCGGAGCCCGGGCACGACGGACAATTTGCCGTCCAGGAACCCGATGTCGTCCATCAGGTAGAACTCCAGGTTCTTGGTCGAAACGTAGGAGGCGTTGCGGAACGGCGCCCGGAAATCGTCAGCCAGATTTTTGTCGCCGTCGTCGTTGAGGTGGCCGTAATCGAGGCCCAAGGCCAGGGTCTGGCCGTCCAGGTAATGGCGGTACGAGGCCGAGAAGCCTTGGGACCGGTCGTCATAGAACATCTTATGGAAAACGCGATCGAGCGAGGCCCGCGTGTTGTAGGCCTCGCGGTCCCCGTGATTGAACCACCAGCGGGCGGTGAAGAATCCCGTCTCGCCGATGCCCTGCTCGTAGTTGAGATCGACCGTCCATTTCTTCTTGGCCCACCAGCTGCCGGGCTCGGCCGTGGCCCCCATGCCGCCGTACATGATCTCGCCGTCCGCGGCCGGAAAATCGGACAGAAGCGCCGTGTCGTATAAGGGATTGCCGAAGATCTTGGAGCCGCGGTTGGAAACGGCAAAGTTCTTCTTGATGTCGGCGTAGCCGACGTCCGCCGTCAACCGGCCCTTGAAATCGAAATCGTAGCCCAGGTGAATGTCCGTATCGGCGAAATGCATGCCGCCGTTGCGGAGGTAGCCGTCGCTTCTCGTATAGCCCGCGGAAATCGAATACTCGAAGGCCCCCGGCTTGTAGCCGTGGTAGAGGTTGAAGGTCGCGGTGTTGTAACTCGAATAGGACGACTGGAGCTCGGTTTCCGGACGCTCGGCCAGCCGCTTGGGCACGAGATTGATGACCCCGCCGAGGACGTTGCCGTAGCGGGGATCGCCGACGCCCTTGATCACCTCGACGCGGTCGGCGCCGGCCAGGGGGATCATCGTCCAGTCGATGAAATAGCCGCCGGCGACGCCGGAGGAGTTGAGCGGGCGGCCGTTGCGCAGGACCTTGATGCGCCGGGCGCCCAGGCCGCGGATCTTGATCGAATCGTCGTCCGTGGCCGTGCCGACTTCCTGGATGCGCTGGACGTCGACGCCGGCCTGGCGCTCCAGGGCCGTGTCCAAGGTAACGCCCATGGTCATGGGAAAGAGCGCGGTCTTGACCACGGTCATGTTCGGGACGTCTTTGTCCCGGGCCGATTCGACGACGTCGATGACGACGGGATTGAGCTGGAAGAGCTTGGTTTTTTCGGCCTTGTCCTTCTCTTTCGCCGCGGCGTCCTTTTTGGCCTGCTCGTCTTTGGCTTTTTGATCGGCGGCGGTTTTCCGGGCCTGATCCTGGGCTCCCCAAACCGGCCCTATCGAGGCGACGCCGGCCGCAAAAAAAGCGGCCGCCGCAAGGATAGCGAGTTTTCTTTTCCCGTACATACGCATCTCCTCAAGTGCCATGTTATTCACGATTCGTGCTACCGATAAGACCAAAAAAAATCACTCCAGGTCCTTCCCCGCGCTGGACATGCTGACCGTGCCGTGCTTGACGCCCTTGATCGAGCGCAGGGAATCGGCCAGCCGCTCCACGTTCGCGGCCGGGCCCCGGACCGCAATGATTTCCAGGCAATGATCGTGGTCGAGATGGATGTGCTGGGTTGAGATGATGAGATGGTGGTAATCATGCTGGATGTCCGTGATCCGCCCCAACAGGTCTTTGCGGTGATGGTCATAAACCAACGTGATAGCCCCGGCCACGTCCTCCCCCGCCTTCCAGTCCTTCTCGATGAGCGAACCGCGGATGAAATCACGGAGAGCCTCGGAGCGCGAGGCATAGCCGCGCCCGGCGATCAAGGCATCAAATTTTTCCAGAAGCCCTTTCTCGAGCGATACGCCGAAGCGGACGATTTTGCTCATAGGGTTGCCACTTTCCGCAGAAATAGTAACACTCCCCGGATTTGGAAATCAAGCCGGAACAGCCGGACGCGAAACGGCGCTTCCCTGCGCATCAACGCTTACGAAATCGCTCCGTCCCTCTTTCCTCTCGCCTTCATGGCCTCTCTCGTGGCTATTGATTCGGTCATTTTAAAATCAGTAGAATATTTGGGCATAGCAAGCATCACATAGCGCTGTGTCACCCTCCCACGAGTGCATCATATCCATGTAGAACATTCTCTTGCAGGCGTAGCATTCCTCAACATTGTGAACGAACCCGCAAACGACGCAGCGGTACCCTGACCAATTGCCCTCAGGCGCAATTATCAAGGCCGCGCCACATTTTGCGCAAAATGACGCTCCCCCTGCCCGTTCAGAGGCTGCTATCAAATCCTCGTAAATTTTCTTAGCGGAGCGCTCAGCGACACGGCGGAGTGCGGGCTCGATTTCGAGCGATCTATGCCAGGCCGCTGAATCGATTATATCGATAAAGGAGAGCCCCAAGTACACATGCAGATAGCGGATGGCAAACCCGACGACAGCAACGTAGAGCGAACGGACCGCGGGCGCCTCAAGTTCGACCAAGGAGTGTTCGAGCGCGTTGCGAACTCGCTCTAGCTCCCGAATTTGAGTGGAATCAGCGGGGGCAATCTCGTGACCCAACCAAGCGAGACGCTCAAGCGCCTGAGGAAGCCGCACCGTGTTTACGCCGATGGGGACGAGTTCGTATCGCTTCGGGGCGTCTGCCAGGCTCACTTTGAAGTACTCGTAGACAAGGACCGGGTTTACGGGATCAAGGTCAAGACTCACGAGTTGAACCTTCACATAGAGCTCCAGCGCGGACACCAATTCCTTGACGGCCGCCTTGAGCCGGCTGCTCGAATTCTCTGCGAAGTACACCACTGAACGCCTGAGAGAATCCGCCGCGTTTTGTTCCAGACTGAATCTCATTGGCCCCACATCGCATGGTCCGCCGAACGCCCAGGCTCACCCGCCCTCGCGCCAGAGCGTAGCCTAGGCGTGAGGGTTGGGTGTATCGCCATGTAAGGCGGGTTAATGTTTGACCACAGGACGACACCTCCATCCTTCTCTTCAAAGCCGTTTAGGAAGCCGGGCGAAATAAGCGGCATTTTGTTCCGCGACGAAGTCGGCTTCCTTTCTTGCCTGCAGATATCCCCTGTTAACATAAGCAGAAAGTATCACTTTGATCCGAAAGATGTCAAGACACGTTGACGACGCGTCGCGTTCAGCGCTTGCGGAGAGGCGCGGCAAGCGGCGCCTCTTCGGCCAGGATGGCCTCGATCTCGCGGAGGAGGATCCCCAACCTTTTCGGCGACACCGGAACGGCGGTCTTGAGTTCCGGGGCGAAGACGGCGACCTTGTACTCGTCGATCCAGTCCCGGAATTCGGCCAGGGCCGCGGCCAGACGCGGCGAAGGCTGCGGCGGCGTCCGCTTGGCGAATCGCCCCGCCGCCGCCGTCCAGGGTTCGACGAGCTCGGCCTTCTTGCGGTCCTTCTCCGGATCGATCGGGATGCGGACGGCCCGGGTGGCCAGCGCCTCCAGATAGCGCGGCAGCCGGGACAGGGATTCGAGCGTTCGGGAAGCAAAGACGTCTTTAGGGGCCAGGGCTTCCAGTTCGTCCTTGAGTCCGGCGCTCAGGGCGGCCAGCGTTTTGCTGGCCGGATTTCCCTTGATAATCCCGTCTATCGCCGAGTACGCTTGGCCATAGGATTCCAGCACCGCCTCGGCCGACTGGACGAGGGTCTGGCCTTTTTCGAACAGGGCGCGGACGACGCCTTCGGCGTAAGCGCGCAGCTCGACGCCCGAGCGGACATCGCGGCGCAGGACCTCGGCCCGCAGGCGCTCCAGGAGCGCCTTCTCGATCGCCGGCTTTCCGCCGAAAAAGAGGGCGGTTTTTTGAAGCTCGGATGCCAAGACAATGTGCCGTTCCATGTATTTCACGTCCTTGGCGAATTTCTGGAGAAGAATGGTTTCGACGGCCTGCCGGTGCGACTCCAGCGCCTCCTGGCGCGCCCGGAAGAGGCGCACGGAGAAACCGCTTCCGGCCGCGGCCAGTCCTGGAAAAGCGGCCGCGCCGAAACCCACGGCCAGCGATTCGGGAAGGGCCTCGAATTCCCAGCCGCCGACGCCGGCTTTCTCCCAGCGGGCCTGGGCCCGTTTCCACTCGGCCGTGTCGGGCTCGACCTCGCCGTCCCTACCCAGTTTTTTCAGCGCGGCCAGGTCGCGGCCCGCCGCCAGCTCCTGCCCGCGCGGATCGGTCACGGCGATGCGCATCTTGAGGTGGGGCGGCAGATCGACATGAGCCCACTCCGCAACGGGAATCTCGGCCCGGAAGCGGGCCTTGACGAACTTGGAAAGCGCGGCAAAGAGCGACCCCTCGGAACGCGGCATCTCGTCCAGGATGGCGTCGACTTTCTCGCCGACAGGAACGAGCTGTTTGCGGAACCTTTTGGGAAGCCCCTTCAGGAGCTCAGTGATTTTTTCCCGCAAAAGCCCGGGCACGCCCCAATCGAGGGGATCGGATCGTACCGCGGCGATCCGCTCGGCCGGGATCTTGATCGTAACCCCATCGTTCTTCTCCCCAGGCGCAAACTTGTACTCGGCCCGGAACCGCCGCTCCCCCAGACGCACCTCGTCGGGGAATTGGGCCAGCTCGTCCGCATCCGGAAATTCCTGAAGGAGATCCGTCTCGCGCATGACCAGGAAATCCTCGCCTCCGCGGCGGTGGATGCGGTCGCGCAGCCCGCGGATGTCGAAAACGCCGTTCAATCGGCGCTCGTAGAATTCGGCCAGGTTCTCCTCGTCGACCAGGATGTCGCGCCTGCGGAGCTTCTCCTCGACCGTCTCCATCCGCCGCACGAGCTCCAAGTTCTTCCGCAGGAAATCAAAAGCCTCCTTGACATGGCCTTCGACCAGGGCCTGGCGGACGAAGACGCGGTGGGCCTCCTCCGGATCGATCGGCCCGAAGGCGACGGTCCGGTCCGAGACGATTTCCAAGCCGAAGAGCGTCACCCGCTCGGTGCAGACGACCTGTCCGCGCGTCCGGTCCCAGCGCGGGTCGGAGTGGCTGATCTTGCAGAGATCGCCGCCCAGCTCCTCCAGCCATTCGGGCTGGATCTTGGCCGCCATCCGGGCGAACAGCCGCGAGGTGCGGACCATCTCGGCGGCCACGACCCAATGCGGCCCCTTGTTGAAGAGGGCCGAACCGGGAAAGATCATCGCCTCCCTCCCCTTGGCCGCCGTGTACATATTCTTTTCCTTCAAGACGGCGATATTGCTCAGATAGCCGACGGCGATCGACTTGTGGATCGAAGCGTACAACGGCTTGGACATCTCGGCCGCACGGGTGCGCCCGAGCGGGACTTTCATGTCCTTCAGGATGTCCAGGATCTGGGCGTGGATATAGACCCACTCGCGCATCCGCGGATACGACAGGAAATGCTCGTGGCAGAACGTGCGCCGCTTGTTCTGCGAATTCAGTCCTTCGTAGGCGCCGTGATAGCGTTCCCAGATGGCGAGCAGGGTCAGAAAGTCCGAGCGCTCATCCTTGAACGGAGCGTGCATGACGTCGGCCTGGGCCGCTTTTTCGAGCGGGCGCTCCCGCGGATCGCGGATGCTGAGGGCGGCGGCGATGACGGCCACTTCGCGCAGGGCGTTTTCCTTGACCGCTTCGATCAGCATGCGCGAGATCCGGGGATCGAGCGGCATGCGGGCCATGCGCCGGCCTTTTTCGGTCAGCGCATATTCGCCACCTTCACCGCGGATGGCGCCCAGCTCAACAAGGGTGTCGAAACCGTCCTTGACCGCTGCCGCCGGGGGCCTGTCGATAAAGGGGAACTTGGCCGGATGGCCGAGGTTGAGGGAGATCATGCGCAGGATGACCTCGGCCAGGTTGGAGCGCAGGATCTCGGGCGGGGTGAAGGGAACCCGCTCCAAGTAATCGTCCTCGGCATAGAGGCGGATGCAGACGCCTTCGGCGACGCGGCCGCAGCGGCCCTTGCGCTGATCGGCGCTGCTCCGGGAAATCGGCCGGATGGGCAGGCTGTTGATCCGGGCCCCGGGCAGATACTCGGAGATGCGGGCCAGCCCGGTGTCTACGACGTAGCGGATCCCGGGGATGGTCAGCGACGTCTCGGCGACGTTGGTGGCCACCACGATCTTCGGCCCCTGGACGCTGTAAACGCGTCCCTGCGATTGGCCCGGCAGGCGGGCGTAGAGCGGCAGGATCGTCACCCCGGCGTACGTGCGGCCGGACAGCCGCTCGCAGGTCTCCAGGATGTCCTGCTCGGTGGGCATGAAGATCAGGATGTCGCCGGGGCGCTTCTCGCGCTTGATAAAATCGACGGCCTCGACGGCGGCGTCGATGTAATCGGCGTCCTCGTCCGAATCGCCCTCGGGCCGGCGGTATTCGACCTCCACCGGGTACATCCGGCCGCCGACCTCGATGACCGGAGCGCCGGGGAAGGCATGGCGGAACTTCTCGATGTCGAGCGTCGCTGAGGTAACGATCAGCTTGAGGTCGCGCCGGACGGCCAGCAAGGTCTTGACGATACCCAGCAGGAAATCGATGTTGAGGCTGCGCTCATGGGCCTCGTCGATGATCAAGGTGTCGTATTCGAAGAGCCGCGGGTCGCCCTGCGTCTCGGCCAGGAGCATGCCGTCGGTCAGGACCTTGATCCAGGCGTCGCGGGGCGTCTTGTCGTCGAAGCGGATCTTGTAGCCGACCGACCAGCCGATGGTCTCGCCCAGCTCCTCGGCGATGCGGTGAGCGATGGTCACGGCGGCGATGCGGCGCGGCTGGGTACAGGCGATCTTGCCCCGCAGGCCGCGCCCGGCCTCGATGCACATCTTGGGGATCTGGGTGCTCTTGCCGCACCCCGTCTCGCCTGAAATGATGACCACAGGATGGCGGCGGATGGCCTGGACGATCTCGTCCTTCCTGGCCGTGATCGGCAGCGCGCCGGGAAAGACGAGCTTCGGACGGGCGGCCGCCGTTTTCTCCGCAGCCCATCGTTCGCTCATGGTTTTCGCCCGCGCGTCATCCTCGGCCGTACGATAACGTTTCGGGCCAAGATTTTCAAACGGATATCGCGCCTTGACTTCAGGGGAGGCCGATCATATATTCCGTTCCGCATTGAGGGATGGAATCGTTGACCCGACGAACGGCTGATGCGAAATCGGGCGAACCGAAGCGCCCCTCACCGGCGTCCGCCGATCGAACGCGGATCGTCGTGGCGGGACACATCTGCCTGGACATCATCCCCGTTCTCCCGGCCGGAACCGGCCGCTGGAACCGGATTTTCACTCCGGGGAGGCTCGTCCAGGTCGGATCGGCCCTCCGCGCCACCGGGGGGGCCGTATCCAACACGGGGTTGGCCCTGCATCGTTTGGGTCTTGAAACGCGGCTTTTGGGCAAAATCGGCGACGACTGGATCGGTCGGGGAATTCTGGAAATCCTGCGCTCCCACGCCCCCCGGCTAGCCGCCGGCATGCTTGTCGTTCCCGGCGAACAATCCTCCTACACCGTCGTTCTCAATCCGCCGGATGTCGACCGGATCTTCCTGCATTGTCCCGGCGCCAACGACACGTTTTCGGCCGCGGACGTAACCTCCGGCCGTTTGGGTTCGGCCCGGTTGTTCCACTTCGGGTATCCTCCCGTGATGCGGCGGATGTACCGCGATTTCGGACGGGAATTGGCCCTCCTCTTCCGCCGAGTCAAACGACGGGGCCTGGCCACGTCCCTGGACATGGCCGGCATCGATCCCGCGTCCGAGGCGGGGCGCGTGGATTGGATGGCCCTGCTTCGGAACGTTTTGCCCCACGTCGATCTGTTCCTGCCCAGTTTTGAGGAAACGGTCCAGATGCTGAGGCCGGCCCTCTCCGGGAAACGGGCCAAGCGCCCCAGCGCGGAAAATCTTCCGACCGGGATCGACGGCCCGGTTCTGCAGGCCTTGGCCGATTGTCTGCTCGAATACGGAGCGGCCGTGGTCGGCCTCAAGCTGGGGGACCGGGGATTCTATCTGCGGACGACGGCGGATCGTTCCCGTCTGGCCGGGTTGGCCCGCGCGATTCCCCTCCGCCCGGACGTCTGGCGGGACCGGGAACTCCTGGCTCCCTGCTACCGGGTCCGTGTCGCCGGCACGACGGGGGCCGGCGATTGCGCCATTGCCGGGTTCCTCGCCGGCCTCATGCACGGCTTAGGGCCGGAGGACGCCCTGCAGTGCGCCGCGGGCGCCGGCGCTTGTTGCGTGGAAAGACCGGACGCCGTGAGCGGCGTTCCATCCTGGACCGCGTTGAGGAAACGGATACGATCCGGCTGGCTCCAGCATCCGGTCGCCCTGTCCCTACCCGGCTGGCGATGGGATAAAGGCCGGCGGCTCTGGCGCGGTCCCCGGGACATCGAGAAGAATGTTGGGTCCGTCAGAACAAATGCTTGTCCTTAAGGAAGTCGGCCGCTTCTTCGCTGAAATCCCCTTTGCCGTCGACCAGTTTGCGCATGACATCGACGGCGGGGCCAGTCTCACCCAGGGCATAGAGAGCTTCGCCGAGGGTAAAGCGGAAGCCGCAGGTCTCCGTGTTGTCGAACGGCTGCTCGCCGATGATGGCCTTGAGCCGCGGCAGGGACGATTTCATGTCCAATAGGGCGGCCGTCGTCACGGCCGTGGACAGAATCACCAAATCCTTCTTCTCCAGGAGGAGCTCGGCCACCGCGGCTTCGATCCGGGGACGGTCGGCGGCGGGTATGGCGAAATCCTTTTTGGCCTTGTCCTTGCCGGCAAAGCGCCATAAGTGCTCGGCCGCCGCCTGGCGCGCGGCCGAAGGCAGGGACGGCGTTTTCAGGGCGGCCAGGAACTCGCCCAGCAGCGGATACCAGTTGCCGAAATTAAAAATATTTTGCAAACCGGTCCGCAATTCGGAATTGGCCGGCCCGGAATCAGGGCCGGCGGATTTGACGTACAGGGACCAAAGCGGAGTGTAAAGGGTGTCGAACTTGCCCGCCGACCAGCCGGCCCGGTCCTTGGACAGCGACTGGATCAGGTCCACGACGTCCGCCTGGTCGCCGTTCTGGATCGTTTCGAGGGCCGAGGCCGCGTCGATGGGCGGCGCGGCGGCTTCCGCCTTGGCCGCCGGTTTCTCGGGGGCTTGGCAGGCAGCGCCCGCTATGAGAACGAGGATCCCGAGACCGCAAATGATCTTTGGCATGGCAGACTCCCGCGTCGAAGATAGCCTCCCTTGATCCTCTTTCCCTCTTCGGACGAAACCGGACGGCGGAATCATACGGGCAGGATGATTAAAAGTCAACGCGGCCCGGATGGCGGCGAGGAGCGGCAGGCGCATTTTGACAGCCGGGCCATGCTCCACTAGAATGAAACCATTCGACGAGGAGGTCCCCCATGAAACGGTCCCCGGTCCGTTCCGCGGTTTTCTCGATCCTACTCATGCTCGCCGCCGGCATCGCTCCCATTCTCGGCCAGACGCCCCCGGTCCCTACGGCCTCCGCGGCTAAATTCGGCGACTACAAGGCCATCGCCCAAGCGCCCTACGATTCCTGGGTCCGGTCGTCTCTTTATCTCAAGATGCGCGACGGCGTGCGCCTGGCCGTCGACATCCTGCGGCCGGCCAAGAAGGGTGTCGTCGAGACTAAGCCCCTGCCCGTTCTCTGGACGCACACGCGCTATCGCCGGGCTTCTGTCGTCAACGGCAAAATCTACAGCTCGCTTGAGGCGCCGCACCTTCTGGCCCTCCTCCAGCGCGGCTATGTACTGGCTGCGGCGGATGTCCGCGGCTCGGGCGCCTCGTTCGGCGTTTTTCAAGGCATTTTCACGGCCGACGAATCCAAGGACGCCTTCGAAATCACCGAGTGGCTGGCCAAACAGCCATGGTGCGACGGCAAGATCGGCATGTTCGGCGGGTCCTACCTCGGCATCACCCAGCTCATGGCCGCGGCCCAAAAGCCGCCCCACCTCAAGGCCATCATGCCCATGGTCGCCCTGTTCGATCTTTATGACATGGGCTCGCCCGGCGGCGTCTTGCGCGACGATTTCATCCGCACCTGGAGCGCGCTGACCCAGTATCTCGATCTTCAGCCCGGCGCCGCGCCGGTGGACGAAGATAAAGACGGCAAACTGCTCAAGGCGGCCGTCGAGGGGCACAAGAAAAACCGTCTCCTCATCGACGCCATGGGGCCGCTCCATTTCCGCAACGACAAAGACCCGCTGACCGGCGCCTCTCCCGACCTGGAATGGCAGCCCGCGGGAGTCCTGAAAGCCATCAACGAAAGCGGCATCCCGACCTACCTCTTCGGCGGCTGGTACGATTCTTTTACCCGCGATCAGGTCCTCCTCTGGCGGAACCTGACCATGCCCAAGCGGATGACGATCGGGGCCTGGTCGCATTCGCCCAAGGACAAGGACATCTCCAGGGAGGAGATGGTCCTTCTGACCATCGAATCCCTGCGCTGGTACGACCACTGGCTGAAAGGCTTGGACACCGGCATCCAGAGCGAGGACCCGATCTTCTACCAGGTCATGCGCGGGCCGAAGATCAACGAATGGAGATCGGCCATGGATTGGCCCGTCGCCGAAGCCAAGCCGGTGAATTTCTATCTAGGCGCGGGCAAGTCGGGGAGCGTCGCCTCGGTGAACGACGGGCGCCTTCGGATCGCGGCGCCCGCGCTCGACCGGGGCGAAGACGCTTATCAAGTCGATTACACGACGACCAGCGGAACGACGACGCGCTGGGACAACGCCGTCGGCGGCGGCTTCGGCTATCCCGACATGGCCGCCAACGACAAAAAAGGGCTGACCTATACAACGACGCCGTTTCTCGAGGAAATGCAGCTCACGGGAAGCCCCATCCTCCATTTCTGGGCCGCGTCGACGGCCAAGGACGCGGATGTGTTCGCGTATCTCGAGGAAGTGGACCCCGCCGGGGTCTCCACCTACGTCACGGAAGGCGTGCTCCGCGCCTCGCACCGGGCTCTGGGGACTGCGCCCTACGACAATCTCGGCCTGCCGTACCATCGCGGGTTTCCCGAGGACTCCAAAGAGCTCGTTCCCGGCGAGGCCGTCGAGCTCGTCTTCGAGATGCAGCCCACCTCGGTCATCTTCGACAAGGGGAACCGTCTGCGCCTGACCGTCACGGGCGCGGACAAGGACAACGCCGCCACGCCGCATCTCGAGCCGGCGCCGACGCTGACGATCTACCGGGACAAAAACCGTCCGTCCTCGATCAGCCTTCCCGTCGTGGGGACGGCCCGGTTGGCCGACGCCGGGACGAAAATGCCGCTGTTTCTGATCACGGGATTGATTTTTTTCGTCATCGTCCTGACCATTGTCTTTGCTCTCTACATGAGGAAGAGGGTTAGGCCTCAACGATAAGCGATGAAACCCAGAACCGCCGCGCCGACGATCAGAAAGATCGGATGGACGCGGGTGAAGGTCAGCAGGACGAAGGCGCCGAGGACGATCAGGATCTTGTCCCAACCGGAGGACAGCGCCGTGCTCCAGCCCAGCTTCTTCGCGGCGAAGACGCTCATCGCCATATCGTAGGCCGTCCAGAGCAGAAAGCCGACCACCACGGGCCGAACCGCCTGAAGCATGGACTTCACCGCCGGGCTGTCCTTGATGTTGAAGAAATAGGCGATCATGATCAGCATCAGGAGCGTCGTCGGCAGGACCGTGCCGGTCACGGCCATGACCGCGCCGGGAACGCCGGCCATCTTGTAGCCGATATAGGCGGACACCTGCGGCGCGATCGGGCCGGGCAGGGCGTTGCTGATGGCCACGGCGTCGGCGAATTCACTGGAGTTGACCCAGCCGGCTTGGGTGACCTCGCGCTGCATCAGGGCCAACGAGGCCGGTCCCCCACCCCAGGAGAAAAAGGCGACGCGAGTGAAAATCCAAAACAGCTTGATGAGCATCGGCCCCTCCTACGCCCGGACTAAAATCAGCTCTTGCTGGGGGGTGGACAGCCAGTCCGCGCCCGATTCGGTCACCACGACCATCTCTTCGATGGTCACCACGCCCTTGCCGGGAACGGTCAGCCGGGGCTCGATGGTGAAGACCATGCCCGGCTCGAGAGGCCGGAACGGCTTGCGGGCATATTTCTCCCAGCGCGGCCCGAGGAGGGCCGTGCCGTCGTGGGGGAAGCGGCCGACCTGGTGGCCGAGGGCATGAGGGAATTCCTCGTAGCCCGCGACGGTGACGATGCCCCGGGCGACGGCATCGATGTCGAGGCCCAAAACGCCGGGTTTCATGGCCGCCTTGGATTCCTCTACGGAGCGGCGGATCGTATCGAATCCCTTCTGCACGTCGGCGGGAGGTACTGTCTCGCCGTCCTGCAGGACATAAAATGTCCTCTGCATGTCCGAGCAATACGAATCGACCTTGACGCCGAAATCCATGTTGAGGACGTGGCCGGGTTCGACCGTGCGCCCGGTCGGCCCGTAATGGGCCTGGGCGGTGTCGGGGCCGGTGAAGACCGCCGGGCAGGTCGCTTCACCCCAGGCCGGGGCCAGCTTGCGGCACGCGACCTCGTCCAGCATGAAAGCGGAGATTTCCCTTTCCGTCCGGCCGCGGCGGACAAACTGGGCGGCCAGCCTGTAGATCTCTTCGGTGTGGCGGATGGCCTCTTTGATCCGGCCGATTTCGTACGCGGATTTGCGTTCGCGCAGGGCGGAGACCAGCTTTTCCGAGGAGACCAGCCGGCCAGCCAGGCCGATTTCTCCCAGGACCTCCAACAAGGTCAAGTACAGGCCGTGGGTCAGGCCGTCGCAGATCTCGCTGTCCTGGGAATAGTTGATGGCGATCGTCCGGGGATCGAGCGCCTTAAGGAATTCCTGGAACGGTTCCTTGAAACCCGTGACATAGGCGATGACGTCGTCATAGGCGCCGGCGTCCTGGACGGTTCGCTGGTCGTAGCGGCCGACGATGGCCCGGGAGCGGCCGTCGCGGGTGATGAGGAAGGCCGAATGCCAGGTCACCGGACCCGGGGCCAGGAACGGCAGGACGGGATCGCCGTTGATCTCGCTTTCCCGGGTGAAGGTCAGCCAGCAGTCGAGCCCGAATTCATGGAGCAGGCCGACGGCTTGCCGGGTTTTTTCGCGGATCAGTGTCATCGTTCCTCCCTGTCGATTTTCATCCGGCGAAGCGCCGCAATTTTTTCAGAAAAAGAAGGACGAGAACGGCCGACACGCCCAGGAGGCCGGTCAGCGAAGATGAAGGCCAGCGTCTTGGGGCGTTTTTTCAGCATCGGGTCGTCCTCTCTTCGCCCGGTATCGTATATTCAACGGCCAGCCCAATTCAAGGAAGAGGGAGATGCCCGAAGTGGAGACGCGACCCCATTCCGGTATAAAATCGGGAACAAAAGGAGCGAGCCATGATCCGATATCCGTTCCGCCCGACGATCGTCAGTGCCTTGGCCGTGTTCAGCCTGGCGTCCGCCGCGTTCGCGGCCCCGCCGGCCGCCTCGTCGGTCAAGTTCCCGACCATCCTTTACGGCGCATCCTATTACGCCGAGTACATGCCCTATGAGCGGTTGGACAAGGACGTCGAACTGATGGTCAAAGCGGGGATCAATCTCGTCCGCGTCGGCGAATCGACCTGGGGGGTCATGGAGCCGCGCGACGGCGTTTTCGAATTCGATTGGCTCCGGCGCGTCTTGGATAAAATGAACGCGGCCGGGATCAAGGTCATCCTGGGAACCCCGACGTATTCCATCCCGGCCTGGCTTTACCGCAAATTTCCCGAGATCCAGGTCAAGCCCATCAACGGCGACCGCTACACCTACGGCCTGCGGCAGATGACCGACCTGACCCATCCCATCTATCATCGCTACGCGGAGCGCATCATCCGCAAGCTCGTCACGCGGTTCAAGGACCATCCCGCCGTCATCGGCTACCAATTGGACAACGAGACGCACCCCTCCGGAACGGCCGACAAGCACGTCCAGAAAGCGTTCGTCGAATATCTGAAGGGCCTTTTCAAGACGCCCCAGGATCTGACCCAGGCCTGGGGCCTGAATTATTGGGGCCAGAACGTTTCCGATTGGAGGGACGTGCCGCCCCGCGACGGCATTCTCAATCCCGGCTACAAACTGGAATGGGAGCGCTTTCAGCGCTTGATCGCCACCGGTTTTCTGGCCTGGCAGGCCTCGATCGTCCGCGAGCTCAAGCGGCCCGACCAGTTCATCAGCCACGATTTCGCCGGCTTTCCCACGGACGTCGACGCCTACGATATCGCCGCCAACCTGGATATCCCTTCCATCAATATCTATATGGGCCTGCAGGACGACATGGACGGGAAGACGATCGCTTTTTACGGAGACGTCGCCCGGGCGCTCAAGGGAGGGAATTATCTGGTGACCGAAACCACGGCCCAGACGACGGGGTGGGATTCGCGGGACCAGCTCCCCCCCTATCCCGGACAGCTCCGGCTGGCCGTCTATTTCAACATCGCCGGCGGGGCCAATCTCGTCGCTTACTGGCATTGGCACTCGCTCCACTACGGCCAGGAAACCTACTGGAAGGGCGTCCTCTCCCACGATCTCGAACCCGGCCGCGTCTACGGAGAAGTCTCCCAGATCGCCCAGGAGCTGAAAAAGACCGGCCCGCAATTGGCGAATTTCCGCAAAAAGAACCAGGTCGCCATTCTCTGGAGCCTGGACTCCCTGCAGGCTCTGAATTTCATGCCCTTCGATAACCAAGTCAACTACACGACGATCGCCGACCAATTCTATAAGACGCTCTACAAACTCAACGTGGAGACCGACGTCATTTTCCCCCAGAAGGGGAATTTCGCGGATTACGGGCTGATCATCGTCCCGCCCCTCTACATCGCCAGCGAGGCCCTGCTGTCCCAGCTCAATGATTATATCAAGGGCGGCGGGCATGTCCTAATGAGCTTCAAAAGCGGCTTCTGCAACAAATTTTCGACCGTCCGCTGGCGGCTGGCCCCGGGCCCCCTGCGCGAAGCGGCCGGATTCTTTTACCAGGAATTTTCCAATCTCCGGGCCCCGCTGAAGCTTAAAAACGATCCCTTCCGGGCGGGCCGGGACAACGAAGTCTCGGTCTGGGCGGAGTTTCTCGTTCCGGAGAAGGCCAAGGCCCTGGCCTATTACGAGCATCCCGTGTTCGGGAAATATCCGGCCATCACCCGGAACGCTCTCGGCCAGGGGACGCTGACGTATGAAGGCACTTATCTCGCCGACGGGCTCCAGGAAAAAGTCGTCATCGACACTTTGAAGACCGCCGGAATCGCCCTCCCGGACGCCGCCCTGCCGGCCAAGATCAAGGCCAAGCACGGCACGCTCCATGACGGCCGGCCGGCCCATGCCTATTTCAATTTCTCGGCCGTGCCCCAGGAATTCGTCTACGACCGCGGCACCGGAGCTGAAATGATAAGCAGCCAGGCGGTGGTCAAAGGCCAGCGCATCCGCCTGGCCCCGTGGGACCTGGTTTTTATCCGGGAGAACTGATCAAATCTCGACGACCCCTGAGCCGCGGAAGAAGATTCAAGCATGGACCTTCCAGGCCGGCGGCCCCATCGAATCCTCCCCCCGCCTCGCTGAAGCCGTGCTCTCCATCGGCGGTGAGGACGCCGACTTTTCGTCATTCTCTGAGATTACACGCCCGGTTGCTGAACCCATCTGATCTGTCGCGAAACGTCGGCCGTCTCCATCCACTGGAGAATCCCAATTTAGCGATTGACGCATCAGTCGTTATATACTATGATATGTATCAGAATATATATTGTAATCAACATGGAGTCGTCATGAACAAGATCATCGGAGTGACGGATCTCCAAAGAGGGTTCCGTAAAACGTTCAAAGAGGTCGCAGAGGAACACATCCCCTATATCCTGACAAGAGGCAGTCGTCCCGAAGCCGCGCTCATTCCCTATGACCTATATCTGAAATATGTCCAAGCGGATGAGGAGGGGATTCTCAGGCGATTTGACGACTTCCAGGCACGCATGAAGACAATCAACGGCCGGTTCTCCAGAGCGGAGGCCGAACAAGACGTTGCCAGCGCCCGCCGGCGCGTTCGATCCCGCCGCGGCCGATGATCCGCGCGGTCATCGACACGAATGTGATCGTCGCGGCTCTGATTCATCCGACGGGAACGACGCGAAGGGTCCTCTCCTGACTCCGCGACGGCGCGTTTACGATCGTCCTTTCTCCCGCGCTCCTCGATGAGATCGCCGCCGTTACGTCCTATCCCAAAATCCGCGACAAGTACGGAATCCGCGGCTCTGATTTGGAGATCATCGCCGGGCTATTTGCCTTGCGGGGCCAGATGGCGGCGCCGACCGAAGCCATTCATGTCTGCCGTGATCCCGATGCCGATATTCTCTTGGAAGCGGCCGTCGCGGGCGGAGCGGGGTATATTGTTTCGGGAGATGTGGATCTTCTCGCTATCCGAAGGTTCCGGACGATCAGGATCGTGAAGCCCGCGGCCTTCCTGGCGATTCTCGACAAAGCCGGGCGCTAAGGTGTGCGCGAATCCGCCTCGATTTTCGACGGAATCGGGGTTGTCCGTGCCGACCAAGCTTCCCCTATTCGCGGAGGTCAGGCGAATAGACGATAGACGAGAGGCGTGATAAATGTTTTGATCAACGCGGCGGTCGTCAAAAGAAAAATGAAGATCGAGAAGCGGAGATATCGCTTCGTCCTCTTGATGAACTCAAATTGACGGATGTAAAACGCCGCGACGCGCTTGGCCAGGGGGATTTTTGGCTCGGCCGTCTCTTCCGCCGGAAAGTAATTTCGGAACATCCGAAAACCCTCCCTTCTTTTAAAAGGAGGATACCAAAGCCCTCTCCCGGAGTCAAAAGAACGGGCCGCCGTTCGTAAAATCGGCCCGAGAAGAAAAGAATCTTTTCGCGTTATCCGGCTAAATTTGCAGAGGGTCCTCGGCCAAGATCTTCCCCAAGGTCGATAGGAACAGGTCCGCCTCCGGCTTGGCGAAGCAGATCGGCGGCTTGATCTTGATGACGTTTCGGAACGGGCCGTCCGTGCTGACCAGGATGCCTTCCTCGCGCATGCGTTCGGCGATATAGGCCGCTTGCGGCGTCCCCCTCCCCTGCGTCCGCCGGTCGGTCACCAGCTCGAAGCCGATGAACAGGCCGCGCCCGCGCACATCGCCGATGACCTCGTGCTTCTCCTTCAACCGAGCCAACCCGGCCTGCAGATAGTTCCCCGTTTCCAAGGCGTTCTCCTGCAGGTGCTCCTGCTCGATCACATCGAGCACGGCCAGTCCGGCCGCACAGGCCACCGGGTTCCCGCCGTACGTGTTGAAATACTCCATGCCGTTGGCGAAGGCGTCGGCGATCTGCGGGGTCGTCACGACGGCCGCCAGCGGGAACCCGTTGCCGATGGGCTTGCCCATGGTCACGATGTCCGGGACGACGCCCTGCGTTTCGAAGCCCCAGAAATGCGTTCCGACGCGGCCGAAGCCGACCTGGACTTCGTCGGCGATGCAGACACCGCCGGCCGCGCGGACGCGTTTATAGACTTCCCTGAGATACCCATCGGGCAGAACGATCTGCCCGCCGCAGCTCAGAAGCGATTCGGCGATGTATCCGGCAAAGCCGCGCCCTTCGCGCCGGATGTTCTCGATGGCCTTGTCCACGTCGGCGGCATAATGGATCCCGGCGTCCCGATCGCCGTAGCGGTAGGCGCCCTGGAAAAGATCGGGGACCGGGACGACCTGCGTCCGCGGCGGGCGGCCCGCGCCGCCCTTCCCGGCGAATTTATAGGGGCTGATCTCGATGAGCGACGTCAGATGGCCGTGGTAGGCGCCGTCGACCACGATCATGTCGTAGCGGTTCGTGTACTGCCGGGCCATCCGCAGGGCCAGGTCGTTGGCCTCGCTCCCGGAGTTGACGATGAAACAGACGCAGAGCGGCGGGGGGCACTTGGCCGCCAGCCGTTCGGCGAAGCGGGCCAGGTTGTCGTGGAGATAGCGCGAGTTGGTGTTGAGGACGGCCAACTGGCGTTGGGCCGCTTCGACCACGCGCGGATGGGAATGGCCGACGTGGGGGACGTTGTTGACGCCGTCCAGGAACGCCCGCCCCGTATCGTCGTACAAGTATTTCATGAACCCGCGGACGATCTTGAGCGGTTTTTTATAGGAAGTGCTGAGCGATTTGCCGATATGTTCGCGGCGGGCTTCGAGGATCGCAGCCGACGGGAGCCACGGATCGGCCAGCTCGGCCGGCGGAATGCCGAGAATGAGATTGGGGTCGGGGCACAGGCTCTTCCAAATGTCCCGTTCACTTGCCCGGCAAACACCGGGAAAATCGCCTTCCCTTCCCAACATGTCCAGGATGATCTGGTAATGGAGATGGGGAGGCCAGCCGCCGTTTTCGGGAAAAGGCCCGATCTCGGCGATTTTGCCGCCTTTGCGGACGGTCCTTC
>Ga0315275_10000808_pt1 | contig 26299 bp, 23 predicted proteins | sample YL17G03_0_MG_FD_205557 | JGI IMG/M metagenome (GOLD analysis project Ga0315275, IMG submission 205557) | Sediment microbial communities from Yellowstone Lake, YNP, Wyoming, USA - YL17G03_0 | ecosystem: Environmental > Aquatic > Freshwater > Lake > Sediment | place: USA: Wyoming | collected...
CGACCAGGAAGAGCACGGATCGCCGCGGGCGCTGCGGCTGGGCGGCGAAGGCGGCGGCCAGCACCATCACGCCGGCGGTTCCGGAGGCGTTGTCGTCCGCCCCGTTGTACGTCGAATCGCCCTTGACGCGACGGCCGACCCCCAGGTGATCCATGTGCGCCACGACCGCGACGTACTCGCCGCGAAGCGTGGCATCACGGCCACGCAGCACGCCGACGACGTTCGGCGCCAGGGGACCCGGCTCAAGTGAATCAAGCCGTATCGAGTAACGCCGCACGTAGCCGCCGCTGTCCCCCGACGGCTCCAGGCCCGCGCGCCGGAACGCGGCGACGACATAGGCCGCGGCCTTCTCGAGTTCCGGACTCGGCGTGGCGCGACCCCGCATCGAATCGGCAGCAAGCGCTTCGATGTGCCGCGCGACGAGGTCCGCCGTGATCAGCCGCGGGTCCTGCGCGGCCGCGGGGGCCGGCAGACTCAGCGCGCAGACGACGGCGCACGGGACGAGGAGGCGACGGGGGTGCGTCATGTGAGGCGCGTGGATGGCGCGCCCCCGAAACTAGGACGGCTCCGTGGCCTTCGCTACCGGCGCAGGGCGAAGGCGACCGGCACCAAGATCCGGACCCGCACTGCCCGCCCGCCGAAACGGGCCGGCCGATACCGGGAGCCGAGGACAAGGGCGCTCGCCTCAGGCGCGAAGAGCGCGTGCGAACTCGACACGATCCGCAGGCCGGCGCGCTCGGCGCGCCCCGTCGTGTCGATCACCGCCTCAACGATCACGCGGCCCTCGATGCCGGCCTGGCGCAGAATGTCTGGGTAACGCGGCGTGGGATGGCTGAGGAGCACCGGCGCCTCCTCCACTGCTCGGATGTCCACGAGCCCCTCCGCCGGCGGTGGCGGCGCGGCGGCTGGGTCCGGCCTTCCCGGGATCAGTTCAGGCGGTGCCGTCGGCCAGTCCGGTGCCGGCACCGGAACGAGCGTCGGCAAGGTCAGGGGAACCACCCCTGGCAGGGCAGGCATCCTCCAAGTGCCCGGCGGCACAGCCGGCGCCGTCGGGGGCGGCGGAGCCGCAGGAGCCCGGTCGGGGAGGGAGAAGATCGTCGTGTATTCACGCGGCGCTGTGGGCCCGATGGGTAAGCGCTGGGTACTCCAGACCGCGAGCGCGATCAGCCCCGCGTGTAGCGTCAGCGACGCGGCCCGGGCACCCCACTCCGGACCGGCGGGTGCGCCTTCGGCGAGAACGGTGAACATCGTGGCCACGGCAGCCTCCCGGTGGAGTGTGTGGACTCCAATCTGGGAGACGCGCGTGTCGGCCCGGCGTGCACAACGTGAGAAAACGATGACAACGGTGTGGCGAGCGGATTCAGCGCCGCAGGACTTTCACTCCCCCCGCGTTCGCCACCACGGCGACGTGCGCCATCCCGAGGAACAGGCCGTCCTCGACGAGGCCCGGCCGGCGCGCCAGCGCCCGGGCCACGGCTTTCGGGTCCCCGATACCGCGCGGGAACCGGCAGTCCACGATGTAGTGGCCCTCGTCGGTCACGAACGGCGCGCCCGTGGCCGTGCGCCGCAGCGCCGGCTCGGCGCCGAGCTTCTGGAAGAAGGGGAGGTGCGTGCTCCAGCCGAAGGGAATGACCTCCACTGGGACGGGAGCCCTGGTGCCGAGCTTCCGGACGCGCTTCGACGCGTCGGCCACGATCACGAAGCGTTTGGCGGCGCGCGCGATCAGCTTCTCGCGCAGCAGGGCGCCACCAAGACCCTTAATGAGATCGAGCCGTGGACCGACTTCGTCCGCGCCGTCCACGGCCAGCGCGAGTTGCGGGTGTTCGTCGAGGGTGGTCAGCGGAATGCCGAGGGCGCGACACCGGGTCGCCGTGTCCTCGGAGGTTGGGACGGCGACGACGTCGCGGAGCGCTCCCGCGGCCAGCCGCTCGCCGAGCAGGTCGAGCAGGGGTCGGACCGTGGAGCCGGTCCCCAATCCGATGACGGTGCCGCTGGTGATGTATTCGATCGCGCGGAGCGCCGCGGCACGCTTGAGGTCGTCCTGGATCGTCGGCATACGGGTCACCTAAGATGCGCCGCGGGGGACAAGGGCGACAGCGGGGCTTGGACGCGGGCCAGCCACGCCACCGTGGTGTCGCTGATGGCCCGCAGCAGCGCCGTGTCCCTCGGCATCATGTGACCCCCGCCGAGGTACACCGTCGTGACCGGCGGACGCGCGGCGGCGATGAGCGCGTCCACCGACGTGCGCGGCACGCGTTCGTCCTCGCGCGAGCCGACAAGGAGCAGCGGGCGCGGCGCGATCCGGGGAACGGCGCGGGCAGGATCCAGTTCGGCGAGGAGAGTCGCGCCGACCGACGCCAAGGCGCGCCGCAGCCACCGCGCGGGGACCTTCCGTCGTAGGTTGGCTTCGAAGAGAGCGCGGAGGTCCCCACCGCCGTACACGAGCGCCACGGCCGCCACCCGCTGGTCCGCCGCAGCCCATGACGCCACGAACGGTACGCCCAGGCTGGCGCCGACCCCCGCGACACGCCGGGGATCCACGTCGGGCAACCCGACGAGGAAGGAGGCTGCGAGCGCCAGCGCCTGCGGTGTGGCGAGCACGTCGGCGCGGATGGCAGGCATCCGCCAGGCGATTCGCCACCAGGGGAGGCGCGACGGGTCGTCCCACGGGTAGTCGCATGCGAGCACCACGGCACGGAGGGATGGGTCCACCAACGTCGCCGCGCGACCGCCGGTCCCGATGCCACCGAACAGCAGCACGGCCGCCTCGGCTCTCGTGGTGCCCACCGCGACCGGACGCCGGACGAGGCAGGTCACGCGACGCCCGGTGGCGCTCGTGAGGCGGACGCGCTCGAGCACCGTGCTCGCCTGGGCCGAGTCCACGCGCGAGCGTTCCACGGCCACGAAGGGTCCGTACACCACGGCGTGTCCCGACGCGAGCCACAGTACCGCCACCGTGGTCGCGACGAGCGCGAGACTGAGCACGACCGACCGCCGACGGAGCCGGGACATCGTCCGTCAATCTGTCGTCTGGGGCTACTCCGCCGCCACCGGCCCCGGGCGCCCGGCCCCGACGCGCGGTTTCTTCAGCAATAGCAGCAGCGGCATCGAGAGGACCAGCACGAGCCCCGACAGGAGGTAAAGTCTCGAGAAGGCCAGGACGCTGGCCTGTTGCATCACCTGGCCCTGCACGACGACCAGCGCCCGGCTCTGCGCGGTGAGGGCGTCGGCGCCGCGCGCCACGAAGGCGTGGCCCAGTTGGTCGAGCCGTGCGCGGGTCGCCAGGTCGTACCACGACACGTGTGACGCCAGCACCGCGCGGCTCTCCTGGGTGTAGTGCACCAGGAGCGTGGCCATCAGCGCGATCCCCAGCGAGGCGCCGAGTTGCCGGAAGAAGTTCGAGACGCCCGTGGCCTGCGGAATCTCCCGGAGGTCGAGGCCTGAGAGCGTGATCGTCGTCAGGGGCACGAACACCACGCCGAGGCCTAGGCCCCGCAGGATGAGGGGCCAGAAGAAGTCCCCGGTGCCGGCTTGCGCGGTGATCCGCGACAGCATCCACATCGAGGCGAAAAAGAAGACCGACCCGGACGCCACGAGGAGTCGCGCGTCCAGGAAGCGGCTGATCTTGCCCGAAAGGGCCATGCTGACCGCCGTCGCCAGCGCCCCGGGCAGGATGATCATCCCGGTCTGCCACGCGGTCATCCGCAGCGTGCCCTGCAGGAAGACCGGCAGGACGAACACCGAGCCAAAGAGCGAGACGCTCACCATGACCCCCAGGACCGTACCGACCCACATCGGCCGATGGCGTAGCACCCGCAGGTCGATGGCCGGCCGCTCGGCGGTCAACTCGCGCCACACGAGGAGGGCGCTGCCGACGACGCCCACGACCGCCAGGGCCACGATGAGCCCCGAATCGAACCAGTCTTCCCGCTGGCCGTACTCGAGGAGGTACTGCAGCGACCCCGCGCTCGCCGCGAGGAGGCCGATGCCCCAGTAGTCCACGTGCCGCGTCCGCTCGTGGTGCGGGTGGTCGTGGACGTACGCCAGGACCATCACCGCCGCGAAGACGCCGATGGGCACGTTCACGTAGAAGATCCACGGCCAGCTGTAGTTGTCCGTGATGTACCCGCCCAGTGTGGGGCCGAGGGTTGGGCCCACCATGATCCCCATCCCGAACAGCGCCATCGCGGTGCCCAACTCCTCCCGCGGGAACGCTTCGAACAGCACCGCCTGCGAAGTGGACACGAGCGCCCCGCCGCCGAGGCCCTGCACGATGCGCCAGAAGACCAGCGCCTCGAGTGAGCGGGACGCGCCGCAGAAGACGGACGCCGTGGTGAAGAGGAGGATGGAGCCGACGAAGTAGCGCTTGCGCCCAAAGAACGCCGCGAAGAACCCGGTGAGGGGAATGACGATCACGCTCGCCAGGATGTAGCCGGTCGAGACCCACGCGATCTCGTCCAGCGACGCGCCGAGGTTCCCCATCATGTGCGGGATCGCGACGTTCACGATGGACGAGTCGATGATCTGCATCATCGACGCGATCACCACGGCGAACGCGATGACGTACTTGTGGGGCTCGCCCCGGCGGTCCAGGGGCTGTGTGGCCGCGGTCGCTGCCGTGGGCCCCTACCGGGTCGCGATGTGGACGACCACCGACAGGCCGGGCCGCAGCGGCTGCGTCGGCCCGCAGCCCGCATCCACGCGGATCCGCACCGGGACGCGCTGCACCACCTTGGTGAAGTTCCCTGTGGCGTTGTCGGGCGGGAGCAGCGCGAACCGCGCACCCGTCGCGGGACTCACGCTCTCGACGGTGCCGGTCGGATGGCAGCCGGGGTACGCGTCCACGTCGAGCGCCACCTTCTGGCCGGCCCGCATGTCATCGAGTTGCGTCTCCTTGAAGTTGGCGGTGACCCACATGGTCGTGTCGGCAACGATGGCGAGCAGCGGCTGACCTGGTTGCAGTAGTTGCCCCACCTCGACGGTGCGTTTGGCGATGACGCCGCCGATGGGCGCGACGACCCGCGTGTAGGACAACTGGAGCGCCACGTTGCGCCGCCCGGCACGGATTGATTCGAGCCGTGCCGCCGCCGCCCGGACGCTCGCCTGCGCGACGGCGATCGCCGCGCCGGCGGCCCCGGCCTGGCGCTGCGCGCCCTGCAGGCCCGCCTCCATGCCGTCTTTCGCCGCCTGCGCCGCATCGAGTTGTTGGCGCGATACGACCTGCGTCGCCGCCAGTTCCGCGGCCCGGGTGAGGTCGGCGCGCGCCCGGTCCGCCGCCGCCCGTGCGGCCTCCACCTGGGACTGCGCGACGGCCCGCTGCTGATTGGCCGCTTCGAGCGCGGCCTCCGCCTGGCCTACCGCCGCGGCGCTCGCCGCCACGTCCGCGTCCGCCTGGGCGAGCCGCACCGCATACTCAGTGCTGTCGATGCGGACGAGCAGCGCCCCGGTGGCCACCGTGGCGTTGTCCTCGATCGCCACCGCCGAGACGTAGCCCCCGACCCGCGCGAGCACGGGGACGATGTGCCCGTCGATCTGCGCGTCGTCGGTGGACTCGTGCGTCTGGCGGTAGCGCCAGGTGCGGAAGGCCGCGACTGTCGCGACGAGGGCCACGGCGACGCCGATCGTCCCGAGGAAGAGGCGGCGGCGCCGGGCGCCCGCCGCCAAGGTACCGCGCGGGGCGCCGGGATCGTCGGAGGCGAAGGTCGAAGTCATGCGGCCGTCACGGAAGAAGAGTCACGGTCCCCTGGGCGCGCGCCAGCGCGACCCGGGCCGTCTGGAAATTCACGAGCGCGTCCACCAGCCGGGTGCGCGCCCGATTGAGCGACGAAGAGGCCTGTACGACGTCCGCGTTGCCCGACACGCCGGTCCGGAAGCGTTCGCGCGACTCGGCGTATTCCCGATCCGCCAGCCGCAGGCGTTCCCGCCCTGCCGCCACCTGCTCGCGACCCGACGTCACATCCAGCAGCGCGCCGCGGACCTCAGCCTCGACCTGCTGGCGGAGGTCGCGCTCCCGCGCTTCGGCCTCCTGCAGTAGTGCCGTCTGCTCGCCAGCCCGCGCGCTCCGCCGGAGACCGTCGAAGATCGGCACGGAGACGCGGATACCGTACGAGTAGGTCCGCAAGAGGTGGGCGTACGGCCCCCCGGCAAGCCCCTGGTCGCCGAAGACGCCGACCGAAGGCAGGTACTCCGCGCGGATGGCGGACAGACGGTCCCCGGCCGCGCGGTCCCCTTCCGCGGCGGCACGGACGTCGGGGCGCTCGCGCATCGCACGTACCACGGCCGAGTCCGCTGCCGGCACCGCTTCCGCGAGGGCCGGCCCGTCGAGCTGGTCCGTCAGGAGCACGGTCGCGTCCAGGGGCAGGCCGAGCCGTCGCCGCAGGGTGAGCCGTCCCATGTCCCGGTCGCGCCGGGCACCGATGAGATCGGAGCGCGCCTCCGCCAGTTGAGCCTCCGCCCGGGTCACGTCCAGCGCGACGCTCACGCCCGCCGCCGCGCCGCGCCGCGCGATATCGAGCAACTCGGACGCCAGAGCCGAGTCGGCGGTGCGGGCCTCGAGCAGCGCCTCGGCGCGCAGGAGGGCGACGTACGCCCCCGCCGCCCGCGCCGCGGCCTCGTCGGCTACCGCGACCGCGTCGGCCCCGGCGGCGCGGGCACCCGCACCCGCGCTGCGCACGCGCCAGATCGCGGCGAGGTCAAACAGGGTGAGCGCCCCCGAGAGGCGGAAGTCCGGCGTCCGCACCGGGCCGATGACCTGGCCGTTCGAGTCAAACCCGGGGAGGCTGATCCCGAACGTCGCGCTATTGAGCGTGTGCTGCCCATCAAACAGGACTCCGCTGATCCCCGGCAGCAGGTCGGCTCGGGCGAGGCGGATGCGCGCGTTCGCCGCGGCGGCCCGGAAGCGGGCCTGGTCCGCCGGCGCGCTCTGCTGTGCCGCAAGTCGCGCCGCCTCCCCCAGGGTGAGCGCGAGGGCCGGCGCTGTGCCCACCGCGTGCTGCGCCGCCGCCGGCCGGGGCACCGCCAGCACCGTAGCGAAGAGGACGACGCTTGCGACCCGCGCGAGGGCCCGAGCTCGCCCCCGCCCGCTGGTTCGGCCGGGGCCTCCTCGACTGGCACGACGGCCCTTGCGCCACACCGCGAGCGCCTGGGTCGCCGCCGCCGTGAGGGCCGCGAACGCCGCCTCGAGTTCGTCGAAGCGACGCCGGACCGTCGCCGGTCTCCCCCGCAGACACGGGCGACCGCCGCGGACCGTCTCGTGGAACGCCTTCCAGCGCGCGAGTCGCATCTCCATCGTGCTCGCGAAGAGGTCCTCCGCGACACGGTAGTAATCCTTGCGGTCGCCGGGCTTGCGCACGCATTCCAGGAGCCCGCGCTGCTCCAGCCGCCGCGCATCGGAGCTGATGCTTCCTTTGCTCGCGGTGAGCTGGGCCGCGATCTCATCGAGGCACAGGTCCCGGTCGCTCACCAGAAGGAGACCGAAGATCCGCCCGCCGATGTGGGGGAACCCCTCCATCGCGGTGACGCGGGCCATGCGCTCGACGAAGGCATCGGTCTCGGGATCGCTCGGTGCGGGATGGGCCATTGCGCCTGCCGGGTGGAACGTTCAGTACGTTTTGAACGAACCGAACGATACACGGGCGGTCAAGGACAGGTCTCCAGAAGCGAGGGACCCCCTGGGGACAGAGGACAGGAGACAGGGGCCAGAACGCCCCGCAGAGGAAATGCGGATCGGGGGCCGGACGCCCAAACGCCAAGGCCGGCGTCGGGGGCGGGGGACAGGGCCCCACCGCGACCAGCCTTGGCGTTTCGTCGTCTGCAAGAGCGGAGTGGCCAGGGGCAGAATTGAACTGCCGACACCGTGATTTTCAGTCACGTGCTCTACCAACTGAGCTACCTGGCCGCGGGGAGGGAAAATAGCGGGGACCCGCCCCCCGCGCACCTGTAGCCCTGGTCTCTCCCCGCAGTCTCTTCTGTCCCCCTGACTCCTGGCCTCCGTCTCCTGTCCCCTGTCTGGCTCCTATCCCCTGCTCTTATCTGGCCAGAACTTCTTCCGGTGTGCAAGATTAGCCCCATGCCGATCTACCCCAACCTCACCGTCCTCGCGCACCCGCTCATCCGGCACAAGCTGGCGCTGCTCCGGGACCGCCGGACGCCGACGAAGGACTTCCGCGACCTCGTGGCCGAGATCGCGATGCTGATGGCGTACGAGGTGACCAAGGACCTGCCGACGGAACCGATCGATCTCGATACGCCCCTCGAGCGGACCACCGGGCAGCGGGTGGCCGGCAAGAAGCTCGCCCTGGTCCCGATCCTCCGCGCGGGCCTCGGCATGGTCGAGGGGATCCTGCGGCTGGTGCCGTCGGCGCGGGTGGGCCACGTCGGCCTCTACCGCAACGAGGAGACGCTCCAGCCGGTGCACTACTATTTCAAGGCGCCGAGCGGCCGCGAGCAGCGCGACTTCTTCCTGCTGGACCCGATGCTCGCGACCGGCGGCTCAGCGGCGGAGGCGTGCACCACCCTGAAGAACTCCGGCGCGCGTTCCATCCGCCTACTCTGCATCGTCGCAGCACCGCCCGGGGTCGAGAAGATGCTGGCCACACATCCAGACGTGCCGGTCTACGCGGCGGCGCTCGACCGCGCGCTCAACGCGCAGGGCTACATTCTCCCCGGCCTCGGCGACGCCGGGGATCGCATCTTCGGCACGAGGTGATCATGAGCGAATACCAAGTCATCCTCATTCGCCTCGCCGGCCGTGCGCGCGAGGACGAGGAGACCGTCACCGACGAACTCAACGACCGCCGCCGCGGCGGCTGGAGCTTGTTCCAGCTCCTGCCCCTTTCCCCGCGGCGCGTCCTGGCCGTCTTCCAGCGCGAGGGCTGATGCGACTCACCTTCTGGGGTGCCGCCGGCGAGGTCACGGGGTCGATGCACCTCCTCGAAGCCGCCGGCAAGCGGATCCTGCTCGACTGCGGCCTGTTCCAGGGCCGCCGCGAGGAGGCCCGCGCGAAGAACGCGACGTTCCCGCTCCCCGCCGGCGAGGTCGATGCCGTCGTCCTCAGCCACGCGCACATCGACCACGCCGGACGCCTGCCGCTCCTCGTCAAGCTCGGCTTCGGGGGACCGGTCTACTGCACACCGGCAACCCGCGACCTGTGCTCGATTATGCTGCCGGACTCCGGCTTCATCCAGGAGAAGGACTTCGCGTTCCTGGTGAAGCGCGGCATGAAGACCGTCGGCGAGCCGCTCTACACGGCGGCCGACGCGACCCATGTCCCCGACCACATGGTCAGCGTGCCGTACGACCGCGCGCTCGACCTCGCGCCGGGGCTGCGGCTGACGTTCACCGACGCCGGCCACATCCTCGGCTCCGCGTCGGTCGTGCTCGAGATCAACGACATCGGCACTACGAAGCGGCTCGTCTTCTCTGGCGACGTCGGCCGGACGGGGCTGCCCATCATTCGCGACCCGCACCCCCCCGCGGGCCGCACCGACGTGCTTATCGTGGAGAGCACGTACGCCAACAAAATCCACGAGTCGGTCGCGGAGGCGCAGGACCTCCTCGCGCAGTGCGTGAACCGCGTGGCCAAGCACGGCGGGAAGATCTTCATCCCGAGTTTCGCCGTGGGTCGCACCCAGGAACTCGTCTACGAACTGCACGGCCTCGCGCGGGATGGTGCGATCCCGAAGATCCCGATCTACGTGGATTCCCCGCTCGCGGTGAACGCCACCGACGTCTTCCGGCTCCACCCCGAGGCCTTCGACCGACAGGAACGCCTGGTCCGCGAGACGGATGACCTGTTCCGCTTTCCGCTGGTGAAGTACGTGCGGTCGGTGGAGGAATCCAAGGCCCTCAACGAGATGCACGGGCCGGCCATCATCATCGCCGCCTCGGGGATGGCCGAGAATGGGCGCATCCTCCACCACCTGCGCAACGGCATCGGCGACCACCGCAACCTCGTGCTCTTCGTCGGGTTCCAGGCGGGCTACACCTTGGGCCATCGCCTCCAGGCCGGCGAGCGGGAGGTACGGATCTTCGGCGACGAGGTCGCCGTCCGCGCCGAGATTGCCACGATCGGCGGGTACTCCGCCCACGCGGACCGCGGCGAGTTGCGCCACTGGGTCGAAGGGCTCGGTGAGCCGCCGGGACGCGCCTTTGTGGTCCACGGCGAAACGGAACAGACCGCCGCGATGGCCGACCTCCTGCGATCGTGCCGGACCGACAACGTGGAGATCCCGAGCCTCGGTCAGACGTTCGACGTGTAGTCCGACTGAGGCAACCGTCCGGGCGCCGCCGGCATCCAACACGCGGGTGGCGCCCGGTGGCGTTTCATGCGTCACCAAGCACCTTCCCTGTTTCCTGTCCGGCCTCGAAGCGCGCCGGTAGACCCAGTACCTCGGAGACCCCTACTCATGCTGGGACCGCTGTTCGTGCTGGCCACGGCCGCCATTCTCGTCCAAGAGCCGCAGGCCCCACCACCGCTACCGCCCGGTGCGCACCCCCAGGGCGAGGCACTGCGCGTCTTCTTGGACTGCGAGTACGAGTGCGACCTCGACTTCCTGCGCACCGAGATCACGTTCGTGAACTGGGTGCGGGATCGCTTTGACGGGCAGGTGCTGGTCCTCGTCACCAGTCAGACGACGGGCGGGCGCGGCACCGACTACACCTTGACCTTCATCGGCCAGAAGGACCTCGCCGGGCGGACCGACACCCTGCACTTCATCACCCAGCAGGGTGCTACCGGGGATGAAACGCGGCACGGGATGGCGCGCGTCATCCGCCTCGGGCTCGTACGGTTCACGATGGCCACCCCCCTCGCTGCGCACCTGGATGTCCGCTTCACACCGCCCGGCGGCCCCGGAGGCCCTGGCGGCCCCAGCGGGCCGGGGCGCGAGCAGCGCGATCCGTGGAACCGCTGGGTCTACTCCGCAAGCCTCAATAGCTATTTCAACGGACAGGAATCGACGTCGGACCACTCGTTCTCCGGCAACCTCTCGGCGTCACGCATCACGGAGGCGTGGAAGATCGAGTTCGGCCTCTATGGTCGCGATTACCGGAGCCGGTACACGTACGCGCTCACCGATACGACGTCGGAGACGATCCGCACCAAGACGGAGAGTTGGTCGGCGAGCGCACGGGTGGTGGGGAGCCTCGGACCACACTGGTCGGCGGGCCTGCGGGGCGCGTACTCGAGGTCGACATCCGCGAACACCGACCTCAAGGTCAGCGTGATGCCCGCCGTCGAGTACGATGTGTTTCCCTACGCTCAGGCAACGCGCCGCCAGCTGCGGCTCGGCTACTCGATCGGCCTCGAGACGGCGCGTTACCGGGACACGACCATCCACTACAAGACCGCGGAAACGTACCTCAGGCACGAGCTGGACATGGCGCTGGGCCTCCGGCAACCGTGGGGCAGCGCGAGCGTTTCGGTCACCGGTACCCAGTACTGGGGCGATTGGCTCAACCCCAACGTGGACTTCTACGGGAACCTGAGTGTACGCCTGATGCGCGGTCTCTCGGCGAATGCGTGGGGCGGCTACTCGTTCGTGCGGAGCCAGCGCTCCCTTTCCGCCGCCGGCGCGACGCCCGACGAGGTACTGCTCCAACTCCGGCAACTGCGCACCTCCTACCAGTACTGGGGAGGCTTCGGCTTCAGCTACACCTTCGGCTCGGTGTACAACAACGTTGTGAACCCGCGCTTCGGCAGCAGCAGTGGCGGGGGTATGACAATCATCATGAACTGAGTACCGGGGACCCGGGCTGGCGCGCCGCGCGAGTTTCTGGGCAACCGCATAGGCTGCGGCCCCGGCCCGGCCTACCGCCCCGGACTCGGCCCGCCGTACCTTTGAGTTATGCGGCGCGTGTTGGTGGCGTTCGTGTTCGGCGTGGTGGTGCTGTGGCTCGCGTTCCTCGCGGCCGTGGTGATCGCCTCGCGCCGCGACACCGCCGCCCCGGCCGATGCCATCGTGGTCATGGGTGCCGCCCAGTACGACGGCCGCCCGTCCCCGGTCCTCCGCGCGCGCCTGGACCACGCCGCTGCCCTCTTCCGCCGCGGCCTCGCGCCGCTGGTCATCGTGACCGGCGGCGTGGGCACGGGAGACACGGTGAGCGAGGCCGTCGTGGGGTTGCGGTACCTGGTTGCTGCGGGCCTTCCGGTAGCTGCGGTCGCGGCCGAGTCGGCGGGACGCACCTCCGCCGCGTCGGTCCGCGCGGCCGCGCGGCGGGTGCGGGCGCACGGCGGTACCCGTGCCGTCTTCGTGAGTGACGGATTCCACCTGCTCCGCCTCGGGTTCCTGGCGCGCCGCCTCGGCCTGCAGCCGTTCGGCTCGCCGGCGCCTGAGAGTCCCATCACGTCCAACAGCCGCCTGGAGTTCGGCTATCTCCTGGCCGAGTCGGTGAAGGCTCCAGTGGCACTCCTCCTCGGGAGGTAACACCCACATGGTCCGACATGTTCGAACCGCGGTCGGCTCGGCGGTCCTGTTGATGGCGTGCGCGTGGCCCGCCCAGGTCGCCGCCCAGAGTCTCCGCGTCCCCTACATCACCTTCACGCTGCCCAACGGGCTGAAGGTGATCGTGCACGAGGACCACTCCGTGCCGGTCGTCACGGTGAACACCTGGTACCACGTCGGCTCGGGCGATGAACTCCCCGGCCGCACCGGCTTCGCCCACCTCTTCGAGCACTTGATGTTCATGGGCTCGCAGCACGTGCCGACAGGGCAGTTCGACCAACTCCTCGAGGCCGTGGGCGCCGACAACAACGGCTCGACGACCGTGGACCGCACCAACTACTACGAGAGTGGGCCGGCCAACGCCCTCCCGTTGATGCTGTACCTCGACTCCGACCGGATGGGGTTCCTGGTGCCGGAGATCACGCCCGAGAAGGTGGACCTCCAGCGCGGCGTGGTGCAGAACGAGCGGCGACAGAGCTACGAGAACCAGCCGTACGGGCTTGCCGACGAGAACATCCTGAAGCGGCTCTACCCGGCCGCGCACCCCTACAGTTGGCCTGTCATCGGCTCGATGGCCGATCTCTCGGCAGCCACGATCGAGGACGTGCGCCAGTTCTCGCGCACCTGGTACACGCCGACCAACGCGACGATGGTTATCGCCGGTGATGTGAATCCGACCGACGTGCGGCGCCAGATGACGCGCTGGTTCGGCGGCATCGCGCGCGGGCCCGCAGTGACACGGCGCCCCGCCCCACCTGTGAATCTCGAGACGGACATCTACGCCACGCTCGAGGACCGCGTGCAGTTGCCGCGCGTCTACAACACCTGGCATACCGTCAAGGCGTTTGCTCCCGACGATGCGGTGCTCAACGTTCTCGCCGACGTCCTGTCGAGCGGGAAGTCCTCGCGGCTCTACCGCCGGCTCGTGTACGAGATGCAGATCGCCTCGCAGGTCTCGGCCGACGCCGGCGGCGCACGGCTCGACGGCAGCTTTGAAATCTCGGCCACGGCGCGGCCGGGCCATGACCTCAATGAATTACAATTGGTCCTTGGCGAGGAGATCCGCCGGGTGGCCGAGGCCGGGCCCACGACCCGTGAGATGGAGCGGGTGCTGAACCAGACGGAGGCGCAGTTCCTGGGCCAGATGGAACGCGTCGGAGGGAAGGCCAACCAACTCGCCTACTACGACTACTTCGTCGGCACCCCGGACTACTTCCAGGCCGACCTCGACCGCTATCGCCGGGTGACCGCCGCCGACGTGCAGCGCGTGGCACGCGAGTACCTGCTGCGCGCCCACCGCGTGGTGTTGAGCGTGGTCCCGCAGGGCCGGCTCCAACTGGCTGCGACGCAGCCAGGAGGCAACTGATGAACCGCCCGCTACGCGCCGGCGCCTGCCCCGCCGCCGCTTTCCTCTTGCTCGCCGCCGTGCCTGCCGCACTCGCGGCCCAGGCGCCGGACCGGACCAGGCCTCCCGCCCTTGGACCCGCGCCAGCGCTCCGCTTGCCGTCCGTCCAGACCGCGACCCTGCCGCACGGCCTGCAGCTCGCCGTCGTGGAGATGCACAAGGTCCCGGTCGTGGACGTCACCCTGATGCTCGACGCGGGTGCCGTGGCCGATCCGGCGGACCTGCCGGGCCTCGCGACTTTCACGGCGAACATGCTCGACGAAGGCGCGGGCCGGCGCTCCGCGCTCGAGATCGCGGAAGAGGCGGACTTCCTCGGTGCGCGCCTCTCCACCAGTGCGAGCTACGACGGCGCCGCCATCGCGCTGCACGTGCCCAAGCGCCAGCTCGGCCCGGCCCTCGACCTGATGGCCGACGTCCTCGTGCGCCCCGCCTTCGCCGACTCGGAGATCACCCGCCAGCGCGACCTGCGGCGGACGCAGATCCTCCAGCAGCGCGACCAGCCCGTGGCGATGGCCGGCCTCGCTTTCCCTTCCATTGTGTTCGGCGCTCAGCATCCGTACGGCCGCGCGATCGGCGGCACCGAGGCGTCCACCGCATTGCTCACCCGGGACCGGGTCAGCCAGTTCTATCAGACGCATTACCGCCCTGGCAACGCCAAGCTCCTCGTCGTCGGCGACATCACGCTGGCGGAGGCACAGCAGTTGGTCGCCGAGCGCTTCGGTGCGTGGGAACGCGGCACAACGCCGCCCGCGGCGCCCGCCGCCACGGCGGCCGCCCCCACAGCCCGTACCTTCTACCTCGTGGACAAGCCGGGCGCCGCCCAGTCGGTCATCCGCATCGGCAACGTCGGCGTCCCGCGATCCACGGCCGATTACTTCCCGCTCCAGGTCTTGAATACGATCCTGGGGGGCAGCTTCACTTCACGGCTCAACCAGAACCTGCGTGAGACGCACGGCTACACCTACGGCGCGAATTCCCAGTTCGCGATGCGGCGGATGGCGGGGCCGTTCCAGGCCGGCGCGGCCGTGCAGTCGGCGAAGACCGATAGCTCGCTCATCGAGTTCCTGCGTGAACTGCGGCGCGTCCGCGACGAGGTAGTGCCACAGGCCGAACTGGACAAGGCCAAGGCGTACATCGCCCTGGGGCTGCCGGGGGATTTCGAGACCACCTCCGGCTCCGCCAGCCAGTTCCGCGCTCTGCTCGACTTCGGCCTCCCGCTCGACTACTACAACTCGTATGTGGCGCGCATCAACGCCATCACGGCGGCCGATGTCCAGCGCGTCGCCCGGCAATACCTCGACCTTGATCACTTCGTCATCGTCGTGGTGGGCGACCGGAGCCAGATTGAGGCGGGAATCCGCGCACTCAACGAGGGCCCGATCTCAATTCGGGACCTCTGGGGACAGGAAATCCGTTGAAGTTGGGTTCGCGGCGGGTTCACTCCGGCCGGGTCCTGAGTCTGGACATCGACAGCGTCCGCTTCCCGGACGGGTCGGTGAGTGAACTGGAGATGATCCGCCACTCCGGCGCTTCGGCGGTGGTACCCGTGCTCTCGGCGGGCACCGCCACCGACCCGGAGATCCTGTTGATTCGTCAGTTCCGCCATGCCGCGGACGGCCTGATCTGGGAGATCCCGGCTGGCCGCCTCGACCCGGGAGAGTCGCCAGAGATGTGCGCCGTGCGCGAGCTGGCGGAGGAGACCGGGATGCGCGCGGGCCGTATCGAGCGACTGACCACGATGTTCACCACGCCAGGCTTCACCGACGAGCGCATCCACCTCTTCGCGGCGCACGATCTCGAACCAGGCCCGCACCGCCGCGAGGCGGACGAGTTTATGGAGACCCACTCCCTCACGCTGAGCCGCTGCCTCGAGATGGTCCGCTCGGGAGAGATCTCCGATGGGAAGACTGCAGTAGCCCTACTGTTTTTCTCGCAATTTAGGCCACAGGTGTAGCACCCAGAGGACGATTTCCGTAGGGTTTCCCACGCTTGTTTGCTGTCTGTATGTAGCGTAACCTCATATTATACAAAAGTTTACTGCGTCGTGCCATCTCGCCGATAGTAATGGGAACGGTTTCTGCTTCTTGGGGTGCCGAAACCACCTCAGACGGCAGGATGACATCCGTGAACACCGCGCTCAGGGCAAGCTACCCGACAATCGCTCCCACTCCCCTCCGCAGCTTCGAGGGACTGGATGACGGCGAGATTGTGCGCGCGTGCCTCGAAGGCGACGGACGTGCCTTCACGGAACTGGTACTCCGTTATCAGACCCGACTCCTCAACTTCATCTACCGGTCCATCGGCGATCGGGAGCGGGCGGAGGACCTTGTTCAGGAGGCCTTCATCCGGGTGCACCGGCACCTGCGGCGCTTCGACCAGGGTCGCAAGTTCTCGACGTGGATCTACACTATCGCGTCGAACCTGGCCAAGAACGAACTGCGCAACCGGAGCCGGAATCCCATGGTGCTGTTCCAGACCATCAAGAAGAACTGGGACGCCGACCACCGCCCCCTCCAGTTCGAGGACGTGCACTCCCGGCCCGATGACCTGTACCACAAGCGCCACCTGCGCGAGTTGGTTGAGTCTTCGGTGTCCCGGCTCCCGGAGCACCACCGCGCCGTCTTCGTCCTGCGCGAGATCGAGGGCAAGAGCTACGAGGAGATCGCCGAGATTACGGGCTGCAACCTCGGCACCGTGAAGAGCCGCCTGAACCGCGCCCGGAACAGCTTCGCCGCCATCATCTCCCCTTCTCTCGACTGACTTCGGCGACCGCCGCGGGGAACCTCGGGCCGGATCGGTGGTACGATAGATGACCCGATCCGGCTGGATATGGACTGTCGAGAGTTCCGCGAGAGCTACACCGATCTACTGGACGGATTCCTGGGGGAGGCGGACGAAGTCCGCTTCCACGAGCACGTTGCCGTGTGCCCTCGGTGCGGCCGGTTCGACCAGGCCTACCGGCTCGGGGTGTCCGCGCTCAGGGGGTTGCCGTGCCCCGGTGTGTCCCGGGCCTTCACTTCACGTGTGCTCCACACGGTCCGCACCGATACGGGCAGTATTCTTCCGTCCTTCGCTTCCGGGTTCGCTGGCGCGGCGCTCGTCGTCGCCCTGATCAGCTTCCTCGCCGTCGACCTGCGTGTGCTCGAACACCGTGGACCCGCCGCGGCCGCCATCGTCGCGGACACGACGCTGGCGGCAACTCCCTCCGACAGCGGGATCGACTTGATCACCTTCCGCCTTGGTGACATCGCCTACGAGCCGCCCTTCTGGGATCCCTATGCGACCGTCCAGGTCCGCGATGCCACCCTCTCGTCTCGCGTGCGCTTCGCGGTCCCCGCGGTCTGGATCGGGCGTTAGGCGCTCGCCGTCTTTTCCCTGAGGTCCCACCGGGCTAAGTTGCGCCCGATGTCCTCGCACGATTTCGACGTCCTGTACCGGGCGCTCAAGAAGGGTGCCCTGGATCCCGTCTACTATCTCCATGGCGACGAGGACCTCCTGAAGAACGAGGCGGTACGCGATCTCGTCGAGGCCGGCGTGGACACCGCCACCCGCGATTTCAACTTGGACCGGCGGCGCGCCCCCGAACTCGCGGCCGAGGACTTCCACGCGTTGGTGCACACGCCGCCGATGATGGCGGCCCGGCGAGGCGTGATCGTCTCCGAGGTCGAATTCCTCCTTCAGAAGAAGCCCAAGGCACAGGCGCTGCGGGCCGCCGTGCTCGCGTATACTGCCCGACCGTCTTCCGAGACACTCCTGGTCCTCGTACAGTCGGCCGGAGAGAAGGCGGATCCGGCGCTCGTGCGGGCGACGCGCGCATTGGCGATGGAGCCGCTGGCACCGGACCGGGTGGCTGGGTGGATCCACCGCGAAGCTGAGAAGACCGGTGTCTCCCTCGACGACGAGGCTGTCGCCCACCTGCAGGCCACTGTCGGCAGCAACCTTCCGGTGCTCGCCTCGGAGTTGACGAAGCTCGGGGCCGCGGTGGGGACGCGCACCGCCACGGCGGGTGATGTGGCCGATCTTGTCGGTGTCCGCCACGGCGAGACGCTGCACGACTTCGTGGACGCCGTGACTGGACGGCGGGCCGTCCCGGCCGCCGAGATGGTGCCGCGCCTGCTCGATGCGCCGGGCTCGTCCGCGGTCCGCCTCGTCGCCGCGCTCAGCACGGCGCTCGTCGGAACGGCCTTTGCCCGCGCCCTCCTTGACGAAGGGCAGCGCCCACGCGCGGTCGAGTCGCAGGTCTTCGATGTGATTCGGGAGAATCGGCTCTTTGGGTTGCGCCTCTGGCAGACCGAAGCGGCCCGGTGGACGCGCGACGCCGAGCTCTGGACCGAAGCCGAACTCGAGGCCGCGCTTGAAGAGTTGCTCCGGGCCGACCGGCGGCTCAAGCACACGACCGTGGCGGGCGGCACCGAGATCCTGCAGGAAGCCCTGTTCGCCATGGCGGGCCAGGCCGCGGGCGCGTCGTGACCCGGGGGCGCGCGATCCCGATTCTTGCGACGCTGCTCATGGCCGTGGCTGATCGGGCCGGAGCACAGGACAATCCCGCCATCCGTGAGGCGGTCCGTTTGGCGGGGGATGGACGCGGAGACGAGGCACGGCGCATCGTGGCGGCGGAGTTGTCCCGTGCCAGGCCGGGCGAGCCAGCGTACATCGAAGCGCTGTACTGGAGGGCGCGCGTGGCGGCGGTCGGCGACAGCGCTGAGCGCGACCTCCGACGCATCGCGATCGAGTACCCCACGTCGCGCTGGGCGCCCGACGCACTGCTGCAGTTGGCCCAGTTGGCGATGGCCGCGGGCAATCCGGTCTCCGCCTTCGCGCTCGCCGAGCGGCTACGGAGCGACTATCCCGACAGCGAATTGCGCCCTCAGGCGGCATTCTGGGCCGGACGCGCCGCGTTCGACCTCGGCGAGGCCCGGGCCGCATGCGCTCTGCTCGACTCCGCCAGAACCGAGGGCGCCGCAGACATCGAGTTCATGAACCGCGTCGCGTTCTACCGGAGCCGCTGCGGTACGGTGCCGCCCGCGTCAGGCGCCGGACCCGGCGCGCCATCCGCGCCCCAGCCCGCACCCACGGAGAACCCGAGCCGCGCACCGACACCGATTCGAACGGACACCGTGCGCGCCACGCCAGCGCCGTCACGCCAGCCCGCTGCCGCTCCGCCGGCGCCCGTCGCGACCGGCCGCTTCACTGTGCAGGTCGCCGCCGTACGCACCGATCGGGAGGAGCAGGGGATCCTGCGCGCGCTGCGCGGCGCGAGCTTCGAGGGGCGCGTCGTCGCCGGTGACGATGGTTTCCGGCGCATCAGGGTCGGCGGCTACGCGACCGAGGCGGAGGCCCAGAGCGCTGCCCGTCGACTCCGTTCCGTCGTGGGCGGGCGGCCGTTCGTGGTGCGCGAACCGTGACGCTTCCCGGCATCGACCTCGGCACACCGCTGATGCAGCAGTACCGCGAGATCAAGGCGCGGCACCGCGACGCGATCCTGTTGTTCCGGATGGGCGACTTCTACGAGATGTTCGAGGAGGACGCCGAGGTCGGCGCGCGCGCCCTGGGCCTGACGCTCACGAGTCGCAACAACGGCGGCGCGGCGGACATTCCACTGGCGGGCGTGCCGGTGAAGGCGGCCGCGACCTACATCCGGCGCCTGGTCGAGAAGGGGTTCCGGGTCGCGATCGCGGAGCAGATCGAGGATCCGAAACTCGCGAAGGGCCTCGTGCGCCGCGCTGTCGTCGAGGTGGTCACCCCGGGCGCCGTGATGGCCGACGACCTCCTCGACCAGCACCGCAACACCTTCCTTGTGGCGCTGACCACCGACGGCCCGCGGGCGGGCCTCGCGGCGGCTGATCTCTCGACAGGGGAGTTCGTCCTCGAGTCGCTCGCTACCGCCGAGGTCGGCGCGGCGCTGGAGCGCTACCGCCCCTCCGAGGTACTGGTTCCCGAGGGCGCGGCGGCCCTCGCACCACCGGCCGCCCTGGTGACCCGGCGCGAGCATTGGCACTTCGATCCCGCCGCGGCGGCCGACGACCTTCAGCGGCTCGGCGGGGTGGTCACACTCGACGGGCTCGGTGTCGAGGCGAGCGACGCCTTGGCTGTCGGCGCCGCTGGCGCGTTGCTCCGCTACCTCGCCGAACTTCAACCCGCCGGACTCCCGCACCTCCGCCGGCCGCTGGTGCGCCGCCCCGAGGGGATACTGTACCTCGACGCGATGACGCGGCGGAACCTCGAGTTGGTCGAACCGCTACGCCCCGAGAACCGCGACGCGACGTTGGTCGGCGTACTGGACCGCACCCAGACGCCGATGGGCGCGCGCCTCCTGCGCCAGTGGCTCCTCGGCCCCCTCACCGACCGGGCCGCGCTCGAACGGCGGCACGACGCTGTGGCGCTGCTCGTCGCCGACGAACGCCGACGGACAACGCTGCGGGACGCCCTCGACGGCGTCCGCGACATCGAGCGCCTCGGCGCGAAGGCGGCCGCGAGGCGGGCCACGCCGCGTGACCTCGGCGGCCTGCGGGATTCCTGCGCCCGCCTTCCAGTCGTGCGGCCGCTCCTCGACGGGTTGTTCGCACTGGACGAAGGGTTCGATGCGCTCGACGACCTCACCGCGCGGCTGCGTGCCGCCCTCGTCGACCGGCCACCCGCCGCGCTTGGCGACGGGGACACGATCCGGTCGGGTAGCGACGCGGGTCTGGACGACTTGCGCTCGCTCCGGGACGGGGGACGCTCGTTCATTGCCGGGCTACAGACACAGGAGCGCGCGCGCACCGGCATCCCCACGTTGAAGGTCGGCTTCAACAAGGTCTTCGGTTACTTCATCGAGATCACGAAGAGCCACCGCCAGGCGGTGCCGGCGGACTACGAGCGGCGCCAGACGCTCACCGGCGCCGAGCGGTACGTGACGCCGGAACTGAAGCAGTACGAGGAGAAGGTCCTCACGGCGGAGGAGGAGATCGCCCGCCGGGAGGAGCGGCTCTTCACCGAGGTCCGCGACGCCGCCGGAGCGGTCGTCGCCCGCATCCAGGAGACCGCCGCGCGCATCGCCGCCGCCGACGTGCTCGCCTCGTTCGCCGACGCGGCCGCACGCGAGGGCTACGCGCGTCCGGTGCTCGTTGACGCCCTCACGTTGGACCTCACCGCCAGCCGGCACCCGGTCGTCGAGCGGGCGATGCCCCGGGAAGCGTTCATCCCGAACGACGTCCATCTCGACGCGGACCGACAGGTGATGATCCTCACCGGCCCCAACATGGCCGGAAAGAGCACCGTGCTCCGGCAGGTCGGCCTCGCGGTGCTGATGGCGCAGGCGGGATCCTTCGTCCCGGCGCGCGCCGCGACGATCGGCATCGTGGACCGCCTGTTCACCCGCGTCGGCGCGAGCGACGACCTGGCGCGCGGCCAGAGCACCTTCCTCGTCGAGATGAGCGAGACCGCCGCCATCCTGCATGGCGCCACACGGCGCAGCCTGGTACTCCTCGACGAGATCGGGCGCGGTACCTCGACATACGACGGCGTGGCCATCGCGTGGGCGGTGGCGGAGCACCTGCACGAGCACGTCGGCTGCAAGACGATCTTCGCCACCCACTACCACGAGCTCACCGAACTCGCGGACCGATTCGCGCGGGTCGTCAACTACAAGGTGGCGGTCCTCGAGTCAGGTGACGATGTGATCTTCCTGCACCGCCTGCAGCCCGGTGGCACCGACCGCTCCTACGGCATCCACGTGGGTCGACTCGCGGGGTTGCCGCCCGCCGTGGTCACGCGGGCGATGGAGATCCTGCGGGCCCTCGAGCGCGGTCACCGAGTCGCGGCACCCGCCGACCCGCGGGACCAGTTCGCCCTCTTCCCCGCCGCCGCGACCCACCCCGTCCTCACCGAACTGCGGAGCCTCGACGTGGATGGCCTCACTCCACGTGACGCGCTCGCCGCCCTCGTGCGGCTGCAGGCACGGGCTCGGGAGGACACGCCTTGAACCGAAACATGGGGATGGCTGGCCTCCTCGCCTGCGCGGCCTGCGGTCGAGTTGGCGACGGTGCCGTACGACAGGGCGCGGAGATGCCGATTGTGATCAACAGCGAATCGCCGTTCCAGTATCCCGCCGATCTCTTCGATCAGGGCGTGGAAGGCGAGGTCCGTGTGCGCCTGTTCGTGGATTCACTGGGACGCGTGGTCCCGGAGTCCACGAGGGTCGCGTCGACGTCCGGCGCCCCGGGGTTCGATTCCGTCGCCGTGCGCGGCGCCGTCGATCTCCGTTTCGCTCCCGCCAGGAGGGACGGCCGGCCCGTCGGGATGGCCTTCTACCTCCCCGTCGTGTTCCGGCGGTACGCGGCGCCCTCTGGGAACCCGACCCAGTGAACCGGTCTGCCGTGCTCGACAATGTCCTCGAGGCCATCGGTGGAACACCCCTCATTCGATTGCACCGGGTCGCGCGGGGTATCCGCACGCCGGTGTACGCCAAGGCCGAGCAGCTGAACCCCGGTGGGTCAGTGAAGGACCGCATCGGCATCGCCATCGTCGAGGCGTTCGAGCGGTCTGGTGAACTCAAACCAGGGGGTGTGATCGTCGAAGGCACGAGTGGCAACACCGGCGTCGGGCTCGCGATCGCCGCGGCGATCAAGGGCTACCGGTGCGTCTTCACGATCCCCGACAAGATGTCGAGTGAGAAGATCCACTTGTTGCGCGCTTACGGGGCGGAGGTGATCGTGGTGCCCACCGCGGTCCCGCCGGACCACCCGGAGTACTACGTCAACAAGGCCAAGGCCATCGTGGCCGCGACGCCCGGGGCCGTGCTCGCCAACCAGCACTTCAATCCGGTGAACCCGGAGGCGCACTACCGCTCGACCGGGCCCGAGATCTGGGAGCAGACCGGCGGTCACGTGACGCACTTCGTGTGCTCGCCGGGTACCGGGGGAACGGTGTCGGGGGTCGGCCGCTACCTGAAGGAGCGGAACCCGACCGTGCGCGTCATCGCGCCGGACCCAGTGGGCTCGATCTACGCGGAGTACGCCCGGACCCACGTGAAGACCGAGGGTTTCCCGTACAAGGTGGAGGGGATCGGCGGCGACAAGATCCCGACCTCCCTGCACTTCGACGTGATCGACGAGTTCATCGCCGTCTCCGACGCCGACGCCTTCCAGATGGCACGGCGGCTCACGCGCGAGGAGGGGCTCTTCGTCGGCGGGTCGGCGGGACTCAACGTCGTCGGGGCGCTCGAGGTCGCGCGCCAGGTGGACGATCCCGAGGCAATGGTGGTGACGATCCTCTGCGACACAGGCGAACGCTACCTGTCGAAGGTCTACGACGATGAGTGGATGCGGGAGAACCAGATGCTGGAGGCCCCGCTCGTCACGGCCGATACTCTCCTGGAGGGCCGGTCCGCGGTACTGCCGCCGCTCATCTCACTGGGGTCGTCCGCGCACGTGCGCCAGGCACTGAACCTGATGGCGACGTACGGCGTCTCCGAGCTCCCGGTCCTCGACGGGGTGGATGGCGTCGGTTCATTGAGCGAGGAGCCGCTGATGGCCCGCGTACTGGAAGACCGCACCCTCCTCGAGCGGCCGGTCGCTGAGGTGATGCGGGCCCCGTTCCCGGTCGTGGACGCGGCCACGCCCCTCGACCGGCTTCTGGCGCTCCTGACGCGCGAGTCCACGGCCGTGCTGATCCGCCGCGACGGCGCGCTCGCGGGCATCCTCACCCGATACGACGTGCTACGGCACGTGGCGGGGTTCCGATGAAGGTCGTCGTCCTCACGGGAGGCACCTCGAGTGAGCGCGACGTCGCGCTCGCGTCGGGGCTCCAAGTGGCCCGCGCCCTGCGCGAGCGCCGACACACGGTCAGTGTCGTGGACCTCGCCGCGGGGTTCGTGCCGCCCGAGCACGAGGACGCACTGCTCCCTGGTGGCGTCGGGCGGAAACCGCCTCCACTGGAGCGCCTCCGCGAACTCGAGCGCGGGATGCTCGGCTCCGGACTCGGGGAGATCCCCGCCGTGCGCCGGGCCGACGTCCTGTTCCTTGGCCTTCACGGCGGCCGCGGCGAGGACGGCACGGTCCAAGCCATCCTCGACCTCTTCGGCATCCCGTACACGGGCAGCGGTCACCTCGCCTCCGCGCTCGCGATGGATAAGGACCTCTCCAAGCGCGTGGTCCGGGACCACGGCATCGCGAGCCCGGCGTGGCTGATGGTTCCGGTGACCGCGGCACACGTGAAGACCGCGGTCGGGTACCCGTGCATCGTGAAGCCGTCCAAGCAGGGCTCCTCGGTGGGCATGTCGCTCGTCTCCCGCAGCCGGGGCCTCGCCAAGGCGTTGACGTTCGCCTCACACTATGACGACGAAGTCATGGTCGAGCAGTACGTCGACGGCCGGGAGTTCACCGTCGGCATCCTTGGCGACGCCACGCTCCCTGTTGTCGAGATCCGGTCGAAGCACAAACTGTTCGACTACGAGTGCAAGTACACGCCTGGCATGGCAGAGGAAATTGCGCCAGCGCCGATCGACCGCGAGTTCGCGGCCACGCTCCAGGACGCGGCGCTGCGCGTGCACCGGGCCCTCAAGCTCCGCGGCTACAGCCGCATCGACTTCCGCACCGACGCCGACGGCGAGATCTTCTTCCTGGAAGCCAATACCCTGCCGGGGCTCACCGCGAATAGTCTGATCCCGAAGGCGGCCCGGGCGGCGGGGATGAGCTTCCCTGTGCTGTGTGAGACGATCTGCCAGCTGGCGCTCGGCGCGCGCGGAACAAAGCGCTAAGGCCGGGGATATCTTCCAAGACCGGAGCCCCGTGGACAGATCCCCCTTTCTCGTGACCCCTTGGGTGCGGCGACTGCTCGTCGTCACGGGCGGCGCGTATCTGCTGCAACTCACGGTCTTCACGAGCCCTTGGCTCCTTGAGACGTTCGGTTTCGCGCCCGACCTCCTCGCGCGTCACCCCTGGAGCGTCCTGACTTACGCGTTCCTCCACGGATCGTTCCTGCACCTGCTGTTCAACATGCTCGGCTTGTTCATGTTCGGCCCGCCGGTGGAAGGGCGGCTGGGGGGCACGCGGTTCGTTCGCCTGTACCTCGTCGCGGCCCTGGGCGGCGCCGCCCTCTCGCTGGCGTTCGCCGCGCTCTCGGGGCCGGGCATCATCATCGGGGCCTCCGCCGCCGTCTTTGGCGTAATGCTGGCGTTCGTGCTTGAGTGGCCGAATGCGCCGATCCTGGTCTTCCCGATCCCGGTGCCGATCCGCGCGAAGTGGCTGGTGGTGTTCATCGCGGCGATGTCGCTCCTCGCCGGGCTCACCGGGGCCGAGCGGGGCGTCGCGCACCTGGCACACCTGGGCGGGTTCGCGGCGGCGCTGCTCTACCTGCGCGGCACCAGCTTGCTCCGGTTCGCTCGGCGGCACACGCCCCAGGGACGCGCCAGCGCCGTCCTCGTCCACCAGTCCGGCGCATCGGAAGGGCGTCTCCTGCCCTTCGGCCCGCCCCGGCGGCGCGGGGCCGACGCGGCGACGCTGGCCGAAGTGGACCGGGTGCTCGACAAGATCTCCGCGGGCGGACTCTCCAGCCTCACTCCGGACGAGCGCCACTTCCTCGACGACATCAGCAGGCGGTTCAAGCAAGACGGCTGAGGCCGGTGTGTGTTCGCTCCGTCCCTCGCCCTCGCCCCCCGAGCTTTTCCATCCGCCGCCCTTCGCATTCCAGCCCAGCACACGCGCCCCGCATGAATGCGAATTCACTGAGTCTCTTGTGGCCTGCGTGCGTGTCGGCCAAATTGTGGCGGCCCCTGCGATGATCCTGAACCTCGTGCCCGAGTTCCTCGCCGTCTGCGTGTCGCCGAATCCCGTCGACGCCTACGCCGCCTACTACCACCGCTACGAGCGCGTCCTCTCCGCCTACTGGCACAACAACGTCCTGGACCCCGACTCGCCACACGCCGCCGAGGTGATCCACGGCGCCCTGGCCGCCGACCGGAGGGACCTCGAGCAGCTGCTGCGGTCGGTGGACCTCGAGCGCGTCTCCACTGAGGCGCTCGATCGCGCGGCCCTCGTGCTCGAACTCGACACGGAGATCGACCTCTATTTGATCGTGGGTGTCGGCGCGGCGAACGCGGCCGAACTGGTGGTGAGCGGCCGAGGCGTGGCCATCGTCTGTATCGAGCACTTCACGGGACAGACGAACCCCGACACGTTCGGCCTCGGGCTCTCGCCGGAACTCCTGCCGCTATGGATCGCGCACGCGGTTGCGCACGCGGTCCGCTACACCTCGCCCACGAGCCAATCGCCGCTCCGTGCGCTCGTCGCAGAGGCTGGCGGCTCGTACGATTACTGGGAGACGGGCAGCCGGGCGGTCCTGCGCGAGTTGCTGTTGAACGAGGGACTGGCGGTGCATGCCGCCCGGGCGGCCGCTCCTGGCCATCCGGACGAGGACTACTTTGGGTTCAGCCGCCGGCAGTTCCGCCGGATGCGCGAACTCGAGACGTTTC